>Ga0214921_10001759_pt1 | contig 36415 bp, 34 predicted proteins | sample LL1505_MetaG_FD_177992 | JGI IMG/M metagenome (GOLD analysis project Ga0214921, IMG submission 177992) | Freshwater microbial communities from Lake Lanier, Atlanta, Georgia, United States - LL-1505 | ecosystem: Environmental > Aquatic > Freshwater > Lake | place: USA: Georgia | collected... | reverse complement strand
ATATTTTTTTTAAATCAATTTTATTTTTGATGAGTAATTCTTTATCTTTAATTGAAATACCTTCTACTTTTTCAATAGTTAAAACTCTTTGTGAAGTGAAATCCCAAAATATAGATGGAACTTTAAAGCCTTCATCTTGAGCAGTATTTTTTTTAAGTTCACTTGCAGATGCTGCTTCATATCTTAGATCCATTTCAATGTTGGTGATTTCTTTAAGTAGATCTATAATTTTTACTAATTTTAATCTGCGACTTTTCTTAACACTAAATTCAATAACCGATGCTAAAAATCTTAAAGCATCTAATTCTTTGTTAAAAATTTTTTCTATATTGGGTCTTAATATTTTAATAGCAACGTCGATTTCTTTTTTTTCATTATTAATAATTTTAGCAAAGTGAACTTGAGCAATGGATGCAGCGGCAATGGGTTTGCTTAAATAAGTAATTTGTTGATATTTTTCATCACCCAATTCCTTACGCAAAGCTTCTTTTGACTGGGAGATGTCAAAAGCAGGCATTTGATCTTGTAGTTGTTGTAATTCTTTTGCAAATTCGTCACCAACAATATCAGGACGAGTTGCAAGAAATTGACCCAATTTTATAAAAGCAGGACCTAAAGTTAAAAAAGCATTTTTTAATCTTTCACCAGCACTCTTGTTTGCAGAGTCTTTATTAAAAGTAGTAAAGCCAAATATCTTTATTAAAACTTTAATAGATAAGGGTGGTTTATAAAATTCTTCAAAAATAGATAAACTATTAGACTTTGCTAAAGCTCTGCCAATTTTAATAAGAGTAAAAAAATTAGATAGCATTTTAGGTTATTGTATTTTCCATCCAGAGTGGATTGCCGCAACTCCAGTTGTTAGGTTTCTATATTCTGTGTTTATAAACTTAGCCTCTTTCATGAGATTTAATAATTGTTCTTGGTTATAAAAATCTTTGATGCTTTGTATTAAATACTCATAAGGCTTCTTGTCGCCAGCAACTGCTTGTCCTATGTGAGGAATAAAACTTGAGTATATTGAATAAAACTTGTCGATAATTTCATTATTAATTTTTGAAAACTCTAAACACATAAATCTTCCACCTGGTTTAAGTAATCGATAAGCCTCACTTAGTGTTTTTTTTATATCGGTTACGTTTCTTATACCAAAACTGATGATGTAGTAATCAAAACTAGAATCCTTTAGAGGAACATGTTCCGCACTAGCGCATAAAGAATCAATATTTTTATAATGCTCAAGTTTTTTTTTTCCTTCATTTAGCATTTCAATATTTTGATCAACCATCATGGCCCGACCAGTCAAGTTAGTACGCTCAATAAAAAGTTTTGTCATGTCGCCAGTTCCAGCTGCCATATCAATTAATTTTGAATTTAGTTTGGGCTGCATCCAGTCAATTAAATTACTTTTCCATAGGCGGTGAATACCAAATGACATGATGTCATTCATCAGATCGTATTTTTTAAAGACAGAATTGAAAACGTTATTTACAAAGTCTTTTTTTGAATTTTGTTTTGTATTAGTATCTTGCATTCTTTAAATATAGAACATTTGCAATCAATAGTCATATAGTTAATGCCAGAATTACCAGAAGTAGAAGTAACCCGAAGAACTTTATTAAAATTTATTGAGAAAAAAGTTATCAAAAATATAAAAATAAATAATCCTAATTTAAGATTTAAAATTCCTCCAAATTTTAAAAAAAATGTAACTAACCAAAAAGTTATTAAGGTTTTAAGAAGATCTAAATATATTTTAATTTATCTAAAGAACGATTACGTGATGATTGCTCATTTAGGAATGTCGGGTAAATTTTTAATTAAAAATAATTATTCTAAAGATTTTTTAAAAACTAGTTATTACTCTAATGAATTTTCAACAAAGCATAATCATTTAGAATTTTTATTTTCTAATGATTTAAAGGTAATTTATAATGATCCTAGAAGATTTGGTTTTTTTTTATTAGATAAAATTTCTAAATTACACTTTAATAAGTTTTTAAGTAAACTGGGACCCGAGCCGCTGAGTAAAGATTTAAAGAAAGATTATTTAATATTTAAAACTAAAGCCACACAAAGAACGATAAAAACTTTATTAATGGACCAGCGTTTTATTTCTGGGATCGGCAATATTTATGCAAATGAAATTCTTTTTTTAGCAAAGATAAAGCCTAATAAAATTTCTGCTAAACTAAGCTTAATAGATGTTGGCAGACTTCACTCATCTATTGGCAAAGTTCTTAAAAGGGCCCTAAAATTGGGTGGTTCAAGCATAAAAGACTTTAAGTCTTCAGTTGGTGAAAAAGGTCGCTTCCAAAATGAATTTAAAGTTTATGACAGGGAAGATTTAAAATGTCTCAGAGCAGGATGTTCAGGCCTGATATTAAGGGTTGTATCACAAGGCAGAGCAAGTTTTTTTTGTAATGAATGCCAAAATTAAGTAATTGACCCTAATATCTCCAACTTATATATAATTCCCTAAAAATATGGCAAACACAGTCTCTGCTATTCGTGCAGTAAAAAAAATTAAAAAAAGAACTCAAGTTAATAAAATTAGAGTTGGAAAATACAAAGCTGCAGTAAAGATCATCGAAGAAGCAATTAAATCTAAAGACAAAGCAAAAGCTTTGAAATTATTTTCTAATTTTCAATCTCAGGTTATGAAAGCTTCTAAAAAAGGTTCTTTAAAAAGAACTACAGTCTCAAGAAAAGTTTCTCGCATCTCAAAACAAATCTCTAAGTTGTAAAAAAAAATATTTTATCAATCTTAAGTTGATAATTATTTTTTTCTCGACAACTAAAAAGTTTAAACTCTCAAGTTGAAAATTAAAAATATTAAATTCTTTTCTTGTATTTACAGATTTAAAAAAATAAAACACACTTCTTTTTTTAAAGTAAGTTCAAATGACAAACCAAACAAGTCTTAAAGATAATTTTAGTAACGATAAAGCGAGATGGGATTCACTACAACAATCTCTGCTAGGACTTTACGGTAAAGATGTTTACACAAGTTGGCTACAAAATATTAGTTTCACTAAAATAAATTTTAATACTTTAGTTCTAAACGTAAAAACTCGATTTATTCGTGATTGGATCGTTGCTCATTATGCTGACAAAATTTTAGATTTATATAAGAAACAAGACGCAAATATTACTCGTATAGAGTTTCAGATATCAGAAAGAGTTGAAACAAAGAGCAACAGCAAATCAAACGTAATTGATTTTGAAAAGAAAGATTTCATTCAAGATAGTGGCAGTTATGGACTTTCAAAAATTGATGAAAGATTAGTTTTTGATAATTTTATAGTTGGAAAAAGCAATGAACTTGCTTTTACAGCAGCTAATAGAATTATTGATAATTTAAATAAATATAATCCGCTTTATATTTATGGTGGAGTTGGTTTAGGAAAGACTCACCTTTTAAATGCTATTGGAAATAAGTTATTAAAAAAAATAGACAAAGTTATTTATGTGTCTGCAGAAAGGTTCATGTACCAATTTGTTAGATCTATAAAAAATAACGATGTTGTAAAATTTAAAGATATTTTTAGAAGTGCAAAAGTTTTAATTATAGATGATATACAATTTGTAAGCGGAAAAGATGTAACTCAAGAAGAATTCTTCCACACTTTTAATGCATTAATAGAATCGGGTTCGCAAATAGTTATTTCTTGTGACAGGCCACCAAATGAACTGGATAGAATACAAGATAGAATTAAATCTAGACTGTCAGGTGGTCTAGTTGTTGATATTCAAAGTCCTGATTTTGAACAAAGAGTTAAAATTTTAAAACAAAGATGTTTAAAAGAATTTCATGCTTCAGAAAGAAATATTGCTATTGATGATGAGGTTATTAATTTTATAGCTAATGAATTAAAACTTAGCGTTAGAGAGATGATAGGTGCATTTAATAGAATAGCGGCTTATCTAAATATAAATAATAGAAAGATCTCTGTGGCAGAAGCTAAGAGTATTTTAAGAGATTCTTTAAATAAAATTGAGACCAATATCACTATAGAAGATATACAAAAAACTGTAGTTTCTTATTATAATATTTCGATGCATGATTTTATGTCATCAAGAAGATCAAGATCTGTTGCAAGACCAAGACAAATTGCAATGTATTTATCTAAGAAAATGACTACAAAATCTTTACCTGATATTGGCAGAAGATTTTCTGGCAGAGATCATACAACTGTTATTCATGCGATTAAAAAAGTAGAAGAGTTAATGATTCAAGATAAAAACTTTGAAAATGAAGTTAAAGATCTTAATCAAAAATTAACAAAAACTGTTTAATGGAACTAAAGTTAAATAGAGATCTTTTTCTTAAAAGTCTCTCACATATCCAAGGAATAGTTGAGAAAAAAAATACCATTCCAATTTTAGCTAACGTTTTATTAGATGCTTCTAATGGCAAAATTACAATCTCTGCTACAGATTTAGATATTATTATTATTGAAGTTATTAAAGGCGAAATTATTACTGAGGGTTCAACAACTACAACAGCACAAGTTATCTATGATTTAGTTAGAAAATTACCATCAGGCTCAGAAATACTAATTTCCCAAAAAACTGAAGGTCAGCTTTCTTTAATTTCAGCAAAATCAAATTTTAATTTAAAATGTTTACCGCCAAAAGATTTTCCAATTACTCAAGACGATGTTGAAGGAGAAGCCCTTGCAATTAGTTCATCAGTATTTTTAAAATTACTTAATAAGACTAAGTTTGCAATTTCAAACGATGAAACTAGGCATTATTTAAATGGAATTTACCTGCATAAAACAAATGAGAATAATCAATTATATCTTTCAGCAGTTGCAACTGACGGGCATAGATTATCAAAAAGCAGATTAGTATTAGATAAAGATGTGGCCTTTGAAGCTGTTATTTTACCTAAAAAAACATTATTTGAGCTAGTTACTATACTTCAGGAAGAGAATTCAGAACTTAAGATCACTGCAAGCAAAACTAAAATAAGATTTACAATAAATGATATAACTTTAATTTCTAAAGTTATTGATGGTAGATTCCCAGATTATTCAAAAGTAATACCAACGGATAATAGCAACAAGATAACAGTCAACTTATCATCATTTATTTCTACTATTGATAGGATTAACTCATTGTCATCTGATCGTAAGGGCACTTTAAAACTTGTAGTGAATAAAGATATTTTAAAATTGTTAGTTAATGATCCTAGCGCAGGTGACGGTGTTGAAGAAATTATTTTAAGTTACAGCGGACCAGATTTAGAAATTGGTTTTAATTCTAAATATTTAATTGATGTAGGCGGTGTTATCGAAGATAAAAATATGATGATTTATGCTAAAGATCCGTCATCTCCAGTATTAATTCACGATCCTGCAGATATTAATAGTTTACATGTTATCATGCCAATGAGAGTGGCATGATTAAATGTTCCTAATTAAAGATATAAAATTACAGAATTTTAGATCTCATTCTTTTACCGAGCTCAAAACTAATCATCCGATCATTTGCATTATTGGTCCAAATGGTAGTGGAAAAACTAATGTATTAGAGGCTATATCACTCATTGCCGATAAAAAAGGAATTAGGGGAACATTAATAGAGGACTGTATAAAAAAAGATTCTAAAGATAAAACAATTATTTCTGCAACTATTAGTTATGAAAAAAAAGATTACAAAGTTGACGTAATTTTTGAATCAAAAGAAAATAAAGTAAAAAAATATTTAAATATTGATAATAACAAATCTTCCTTAGCTGAAGTCTTTAAGGATATAAATTTTATTTGGTTAACTCCTCAAATGGATAAAATTATGTACGAAGGAGATAGTATTAAAAGAAAATTTCTAGACAAAATTATTTCTAATTACAATTTAGATTATAAAAAAAATTTAAGTAACTTCAAAAAACTTTCAGAAGAGAGAATTCAATTATTAAAAGAAAATCAAGATTTACAATGGTTGAATATTTTAGAAAAGAAAATGATAAATGAATTGTGGAATATTTTTACTTATAGAAGAGCGTTTATTAAAGATCTTAATAATATTATTTCAAAAAAATTAAATAATTTTTTAAAAATTAAATTAAATATTAAGAACTCTTATGATTTAGATCAAAATATTAGCGAAAAAGACTTCCATACATTTTTTGAAAATAAATATTTTGAAAAACGTGAGATTGATCAAATCATAAAAAGAAATAGTGTAGGTCCGCAGTTTGATATTTTTGAATTTTTTAATGAGGAAACTAAATTAAATTCTGACCTTTGCTCAACGGGTGAGCAAAAAAAAATATTAATATCATTAATATTGGCATTTATTTTGTTAATGAAATCTAAAAATATAAATTCGATACTTTTATTTGATGAAATTGCATCCCATATTGACGGTAAAAACCTTGAACTTTTTTTCGATGAAATTGCAAAAATCGGGATGCAAACTTGGTATACAGGAAATAACATACAACAGTTCCAAACTATTGAAAATAAAGCATTTTTTGTAAAATTATAGCAATTACCTTGTCCTAATTAGGGATAAAAAATGTTATAAAAGGCTTCAAAAAAAATTCATAAATGCCCGAAAATTTACAGAAAAAACCTCAAAATAATTCATACGAAGCGGACTCAATTAAAGTTTTAAAAGGCTTAGATGCGGTTAGAAAAAGACCGGGAATGTATATCGGTGACACAGATGATGGCACTGGTCTGCATCATATGGTTTTTGAAGTTATTGATAACTCTATAGATGAAGCTTTAGCGGGTCACTGTAACGAAATTTATGTTTCATTAAATAAAGATCAGAGTGTTACTGTAGAAGATAACGGAAGAGGTATACCCGTTGATATGCATAAAGAAGAGGGAATATCTGCAGCAGAAGTAATTATGACTCAGTTACACTCCGGCGGAAAATTTGATCACGATTCATATAAAATTTCAGGCGGATTACACGGAGTAGGAGTTTCCGTGGTGAATGCCTTGTCTGAAAATTTAAAATTAAATATTTTTAGAAAAAATAAAGAATATCTCGCAGAATTTAAAGATGGAGTTACTACAAAACCTTTAAAACAAATTGGTGATGCGAAAAAAGCAAATGGTACCTCAGTAACTTTTTTACCTTCAAAAAAAATATTTACTACCACAGTATTCGATATCAATATTTTAAAAAAAAGAATTAAAGAATTAGCTTACCTTAATAAGAGTATTCAAATTATTCTAGAAGATAAACGAGAAGAAAAAGTAAAAAGATCTGAATATAAGTTTGAGGGTGGTATTGCAGAATTTGTAATTGATTTTGATAAAAATAAAGAAAAGCTTAAATCAGAAACGGGTGAAAATCTTTTTACAAAACCAATATATATTTCAGGAAGTAAGAATGACATTCAATTAGAAGTAGCTCTAGTTTGGAATGCCGGTTATCAAGAACAAATTGTTACTTTTACAAATAACATACCACAAAAAGATGGCGGTACACATTTAGTTGGTTTTAGAAATGCATTAACAAGAACTATAAATAAATATGTTGTCGATAATAGCATTTTAAAGAAAGAAAAAATTTCTGTAACCGGAGATGATGTCAGAGAAGGATTGACCGCAATAATATCAGTAAAAGTTAAGGATCCTAAATTTTCATCTCAAACTAAAGAAAAATTAGTTTCATCGGAAGTCCGTCCAGTAGTAGAGGGAATAGTTAATGAGAAACTTGAAGTCTGGTTTGATCAAAATAACAAGATTACAAAAGCCCTTGTAAATAAAATCTCACAAGCAGCCCTAGCCAGAGAACTTGCTAGAAAAGCGAGAGAGAGTGTTAGAAGAAAAAGCGCATTAGATATTTCTAGTTTGCCAGGTAAATTGGCCGATTGTCAGACAAAGGATAAAGATAAAGCCGAATTATTTATAGTAGAGGGGGATTCAGCGGGTGGATCTGCTAAACAGGCAAGAAATAGGGAATTTCAGGCGGTTTTACCTTTAAGAGGAAAGATTTTAAATACCTATGTTGATTCAAAAAATAACGGGTCAAGCAAGTTAGATCCTGCAGAGGCAAAAAAGGTTTATGCCAAGATGCTTTCTTCAAACGAAATTATAACTTTAATTAACGCTATTGGCACTGGATTTGATGATTTTAGTTTAGAGAAATTAAGATATGGAAAGATTATTATTATGACCGATGCCGATGTCGACGGTTCTCATATAAGAACTTTATTATTAACTTTTTTTAATAATGAACCATTCAACGAACTTATTAAAAATGGAAAAATTTATATAGCGCAACCACCTTTATATAAAATCAAAGTAGGAAAAAAAATCTCTTACATCAAAAACGATGAAGATCTTTTTGATATTACTATTGATACAGCCAAAGATAATATTAAATTTTTCTCAGAAGAAAATGAAAAAGTAACAGAAGAAAATTTTGATGAGATCGTAAAATACTGCAGAAGATTTGATTCAAGAATAAAAAATTTAGGAAAAGATTTTGATAAAGAGTTAGTCGAGGCTCTAACTGTGGTTGGAAGTTTTTATAAAGATAAAAAAGATTTTTTAATCCGAGATGATTCTAATGGTAAGAAAAAAGATGGCGCCATACAGGCTGCAGCAGAATATTTAAATAGATTTGGTAATAATGCGGAAAATAATTTATGGACAGGTTCGTTTAAAGAAAATTCATTTATTTTAGAAAAAAAATATTATGAAGAAACTATTATTAAAAAATTAAGTTTAGATTTTTTAGACACCAAGCATGTAGAAGAATTAAGTCAATTAGGTGATATGCTGAAAGTTTTTAGAAAAAATTGCCACATGATTAATTCTGCTAATGAAAAAATTGATATTTATTCTCCAATAGATTTTCTAAAGAAAATAATAGAGGAAGGAAAAAAATCTATCTCTATACAGCGATTTAAGGGATTAGGAGAAATGAACCCAGAAGAATTGTGGGAAACAACTCTAAATCCGGAAAACAATACATTGTTAAAAGTAAATTATTCTGGAAATGATGTTGATAATGAAACTACTAATCCAGGTGATCGAGATAGAGAAATTTTCAAAATTTTAATGGGCGAAGACGTTGTTCCAAGAAAAGATTTTATTAATAAAAACGCAATTAATGTAAATAATCTAGATATCTAGTTTAATGAATTTAGCAAAATTACCAGAGCTAAATGATAATCAGATAAAACTTTTAACACTAATCAATATTCGTTGGGTTGCGATTTTTGGTCAGTTTGCAACAATATCAATTGTATTTTTTTACTTTAATTTTACTTTTAATATTGAGTATTGTTATTTATTAGTTTTATTTTCCTCTTTTCTTAATATCGTTCTCCAAATTAGATCAAAAAAAACCGATCTATTATCTAATAAACAAGCCACTTTTAGCATCCTTTATGATTTGTTTCAGTTATTTGGATTATTATTTTTAACTGGTGGGCTAACAAATCCATTTTCAATATTAATTGTTGCTCCAATTACAATTGCTGCAGGATTTTTAAATTTAAGAAGCAGTATTCTGATAGGTTTTTTATCAATTGTATTAATTATTATTTTATCCCTTTTTTATTTTGAATTACCAGGACTTGAAAATAATTATCTTTTTCCAAAATTTTACATTTTAGGATTAGCATTAGCATTATGCACGGCAATAATATTTTTAGCTATTTATTCACAAAGATTAGCCATAGAAAGCGCACAAAGAAATGAAGCATTTAATTTTTTGCAACAAATTTTTTTAAGAGAGCAAGAATTAAAATCTTTAGGAGGTCTTGCAGCAGCAGCAGCACATGAATTAGGAACACCTTTAAATACCATATCATTAGTGGCTAAAGAGTTAAAAAAAGAAATAGGATCAAATAAAAAGTTTAATCAAGATTTAGATTTGCTTATTTCTCAATCTAAAAGATGTAGTGAGATATTAAAGCAGATATCAAAAAATCCCTATACTGAAAAAGAAGATAAATTTTTTGATAAAGCATCAATTAAAATTATTGTTCATGAGATTGTGGATTCATTTAAAGATCTAAGTAAGAAAAAAATAATTATCAATGAAGAAAACTATAAAAAAGATTATTTAATTACAAAGAAAATTGAAATTATTTATAGTCTTAAGAATATCATTGATAATGCATTAAAGTTTTCATCAAATAAAGTTGAGATTTTTCTATTATCCAATCAAGATGAGTTGAGAATAAAAGTAGAAGATGATGGGGTAGGTTTTTCAAGGCAAATATTAGGATTTTTAGGAGATCCTTATATTAACAAAAGAGATATTGATAATAACAAAGAAGGGTTGGGTCTTGGTATTTTTATAGCAAAAGTTTTTTTAGAAAGATTATCTGCAATTATTAATTTTTATAATTTAGAAGATAGAGGGGCCGCAGTTGAAATATCTTGGCAGAAAAAAGATTTAATTAATTTAAAACTTATATAGCTGGCTCTTGTTGAGTCATGCAATGAATTGCTCCAAATCCCCAAATAAGATCACGGCAGTTAATTGGAACAATTTTTCTATTTTTAAAATGCTTTTCCAAAATTTGAAAAGCTTTATCATCATTTTTATCTTCAAAGATTGGCAGTAGTACAATTTTATTAGCTATATAAAAATTTAAGTAGCTAGCAGGTACTCTTGTATCATCTATAATTAAAGGTGATGGCATTGGTATTTCTACAATTGTATTTTGTTTGCCTAAATGATTTCTAGATTTTTTTAAGATTTTTAAATTTTCATTTAAAGCTGAGTAATTTTCATCACTTTTTTTATATTCCATTGCTGTAAATATTTTATCATCATCAAAAAATCTTGTGATGTCATCGATATGACCATGCGTATCATCACCAATGATACCCTTATTAAGCCATATAAAATTTTTTATGTTTAAACTTTCACTTAAGACTGTTTCTAGTTTTTCTCTACTTAATCCAGGATTTCTTTCTTGAACTTTGCTTAATAAACATTCTTTTGTTGCAATTAAAGTTCCTTTTCCATTTACATCAATTGCCCCACCTTCCAATATAACATCTTTAATTTTATTTTTAATTTTTGCTTTTATGTCTATTAATTCTATATTTTTAATTTTTGCTATTTGCGGCTTAATATTATTGTCAAAATTGTAATCTTTATATTTTGCCCACGCATTGAAATGAAAATTAGTCATAATCTTTTTCTTTAAAAGATCGTTTACTAGAAAAATAGGTCCAGTATCTCTAGTCCAGACTCTATTTGTCTTAATAATATGAAAATTAACTTTATTAAGGTTCGTTTTTTCTTTAATTAAAATTTTCTTAATATTATTTTTAACTGATCTTGATTGAATTAAAATATCAACGTTTTGAACTTTAGATAATGCTGAAGCTATTTTTGCAAAAGTTGATGGAATATTTTCAAATTTATCAGGCCAGTCATTTTTATTATGTGGCCACGCTAACCATGTAGAGCTTTGCTTTTCCCACTCTGCTGGCATTCTATAACCCAGGGATGCCAGATTTTCATTCATCGGAAGGATTTTTTAATAGACCGTGGTATTGATCAATTCTTCTATCTCTTAGGAAAGGCCAATGCTGTCTAACTTTTTCAACTTTGCTTAGATCAATATTGCAGATAATAATTTCTTCCTTGTCGTTGCTAGCTTCTGCAATAATATTTCCATTAGGGTCAAATACGATTGAATTGCCCCAAAATTCGATAGATTTGTCTTTTTTGCCTTCAACACCCACTCTGTTAACAGAAACAACAAATACCCCATTTGCTATGGCGTGTGATCGTTGAATTGTAAGCCATGCATTTAATTGTGATTTACCAAATTCCTTTTTCTCACGTAAATGCCAACCTATTGCTGTTGGATAAAATATAATTTCTGCACCTTTTAGAGCCGTTAAACGTGCAGCTTCTGGAAACCATTGGTCCCAGCATATTAAAGTTCCAATCGTACCGTGCTTAGTGTTGAAACTTTTAAAACCTAAATCACCTGGCGTGAAATAAAACTTTTCATAATATTGAGGATCATCGGGAATATGCATTTTTCTGTAATGACCGAAGATCTTTCCTTTTTCATCAATCACAACACATGAGTTATGATAAAGACCTGAAACTTTCTTTTCAAAAAGTGGAACGATTATTATTACGCTTATTTTCTTTGCTAATTCACACAATGCATCAGTAGTTTTTCCAGGTATTTTTTCTGCTATTGCAAAGTTATCGTGATTTTCTTCTTGGCAAAAATAATGCGTTAGAAATAGTTCAGGCAAACAAACAATTTGTGCGCCTTTTTTTTTCGCTAATTTTATTTTTTCAATGGCTTTAGAGAGATTCTTTTTTGGATCAGCGTCCATCTTCATCTGCACCAAAGCTACTTTAGTTAGTGAAGACATTGTTTATTTAAATAATTTAGAAAAACTCCTTTTAGGTCTATTTTTCCAGTAGCCTCTATGAAATGCATCGCTTGCTATTAAAGGTATAACGCTAGTTGCTTCAGCGAAAACCATTTGCTCTCTTGCTGTATCTACTTTTCCCCATGAGCTTGCTTCTTTTAATGTAGAAGAACTGCATGCTCCATCCCTAACGTCAGCAACAGTAATTTGTATAGCGTATTTATGCATATCAACTTCTTTTCCTAAAAGTTCAGCACATATTACTGTGTCCTGAATATAGTTTTTAGGAACGCCACCACCGATCATTAATAAACCCGAAGTTTTTGATTTAATTTTAATTTCAGTAAGTTCTCTAAAATCTCTTACAGAGTCAATTGTTAAATGTTTTTTAGGATTTCTTTCTTGGTGCATTACCAAACCAAATCCTGCACTAGAATCTACAAAAGCTGGACAGAATATTGGCACATCATTTTCATAAGCAAGTTGAATTAAAGACTCTTTCTTCTTTGAATGTTTTGTTAAATATCTTCCCATTTCTTTTATGAATTCACGAGATGTATAAGGTCTGGGTTCTAACTGGTCTGCTATTTCTCCAACTGTTTTATCGCATGCTTGGAGCTGATCTTCATCAATGTAAGTGTCATATATTCTATCGATGTAATGTTCTCTTAATACATTGTCATTTTGAAATTGCGATCCTTGGTAGTGTTTAAAACCTAGGGCTTCAAAGAAATCCATATCAACAATAGATGCTCCCGTTGAAACGATAGCATCAACCATATTGTTTTTAACTAGATCAGCATAAACTTTCATACATCCTGCAGCAGAAGTTGAGCCTGCTAAAGTTAAGAAAATAGTGCAGTTTTTATCGTTCAACATTTCGTTATAGATTTGAGCTGCATTAGCTGTTTCTCTAGATGTAAAAGACATCTTAGCCATAGCATCTATGATGGGTCTCGCATCAAAAGACGTAATATCTATGTGCTCTATAGCTTTACTTAAAAAGCTGGATTTGTTGTGACCTACAGTTGGATTTGAGGGTTTGCTCATTAAGCAACAAGATAATTGCTTTTGTATTCCTCGTCTTGTTCATTTTGATAAACAGACATTATTGGTTTATCATCAATTTCGAAAATATCATCTGAGTAAAAACCATTAAATTTAGTTCTAAAAGTTAAGCCGTAGCTTCCTAATTGTCCAATCTCTATATAATCACCTTCTTTTAAATTATTTGGCAACATGTAAGGACCTTTCATAAAATCCATACTATCACAAGTTGGTCCATAAAAATTAAAAGGAGTTAAGCGTCTGCTTAAATCTTTTCCAGTATCAATAACTTTTGTTGGAAAAATAAAATTTGGAAATCCTGCATCAAATAAAGATCCGTAAGTTCCATCATTAATATAAAGACTTTGTTTTTTTCTAAGTTCCACTTTAACAATAGTAGAACCGCTTTCTGCAACAATAGCTCTACCTGGTTCGCAAATTAATTCTGGTTGTTTAGGTAAATTTAATTTGCTTACTGCTTTTTTAATTTCTTCCATGTAATTTTCTAATGGCTGTGGATATAGATCTGGATACTTAGACGGAAATCCCCCACCTACATTTATAATGTCAGGAGTAATTCCTGATTTTGTAATTATGTTCCCAATTTCTTTAATTCCTTTTGAGTAAGACACAGGATGCATACACTGTGAACCAACGTGGAAGCTTACTCCAAGTTTTTTAACAAGCGGTCTTACTAATTTTATTAATCCAATAGCTTCAGAAGTAGAAGCTCCGAATTTTTTTGAAAGATCAATTTCAGAATGTTCATTAGAAACAAATATTCTTAAATACAAAGTTAAATCTTTTGCATCTTTAGTTGCTTCAAAAATTTTAATTAACTCATCTTTTGTATCAAAAGAAAAATCTCTCACTCCATAATTAAAATATGCTTCTTCGATACTCTTTCTATTTTTTACTGTGTGCATGAAATAAAGCCTTGCATCTTTTGCAATCGACTTAACTAATTTAATTTCTTCTAGAGAGGCTACATCAAAATTTGTGATTCCATTTTGATAAATGTGTTTGATAACACTTTTGTGAGGATTTGTTTTTACAGCGTATAGGGGTTTCCCCGGAAAATTATTTACAAAAAAATTACAAGCCAGTTTTATACTTTCTGGTCGAATACAATATACAGGATTTACTGGTTGAAGTTCTCTGACTAAGTCAGAAACAGAATTAAACTTTTTCAATTCTTGTTATGTCCTTTTGTTAAAAATTAATAATTAATTAACTATAGAGTCGTGAATTAGGGCAAAATTTAATTTTTGTAAAGTATTTATTTTGGGTAAGAAAAATTTTTTTCATAGTGTGACCTTAGCTTGAGATCGAGTTTCGGAAGGACTATACTCAGGTCTCAATGAATAAAATTTTAACCTCAAAAGTGAACCTAGGGCAGTTCGAGAACAAATCTTTGCTCATAGTGGATGATGACGATCCATTCCGAAACAGGCTCTCAAAAGCCATGGAAAATAAAGGTTTTTTTGTTACCTCAGCTTCTAGTGTTGCTGAGGCGAACCAAAAAGTTAAAGTTTCACCACCTACTTTTGCCATTATAGACCTTAGATTGAATGATGGGAGCGGTCTGGATGTTGTTAAAGAGATCCATAAGGTCAAAGCTGACAGTAGAATTATAGTTTTAACCGGCTACGGAAACATTCCTACGGCTGTTGCGGCAGTTAAATCAGGAGCCATAGACTACCTTGCAAAGCCAGCTGACGCTGAGGATTTGGAGGCCGCTTTATTGGCAGATAAAGATAAGAAAGCAAATCCTCCGGAGAATCCAATGTCGGCCGATAGGGTAAAATGGGAACATATTCAGAGAGTATTTGAATTGTGCGAACGAAATGTTTCTGAGACGGCTAGAAGGCTTAAGATGCACAGAAGAACTCTTCAAAGAATACTTTCGAAAAGATCCCCAAAATAACTAATTATTTTTACAAGACCTGAAATAAGTATTCTGTATTAATATTCTTTTGTTTGGACCTGTTATTAAGTGATCTATCTTAAATAAATTATTATTTATTACCCTCAAGTATGTTTTGTAGGTATCTTTTTTACAAAAGTACCAAGAAACAAGATTCTCTTTGAAGTTGTTATTAAATTTTTGATAAATTTTATTTTTTTTATCACCTAGCAAAAAGTAAAATTTTATAAAATTCTTATTTTCAACGATATCAAACTTTTGATAGCCAGATATTGCATTCCCATTACTTTTTTTGTGAATTAAGCTTTTTTCTTCGTAATGAAAGTTATTTAATTTTTTAGATTTTAAAGACACGAAACCTTCGCCTAAAAAGCCATTTGATATTTTTTTTTTTAAATACCAAGAACCCAAAAGGTTTTTGAACATTTATAATTAGATATTGAGAATTTAAGACTTTATATATTTTTTTAACTTAAAAATATGTGGAATTAACAATGCAAGCAAAGTTATTTTAAATAGTTCAGCAAATATAAAAGGAGCAACGCCTAATTTTATAATAGAATCGTTCCAACCAAATAGTGTACCAAGCCACATAACTCCCAACACATAAGTTGGGATAATCGCGATTATTAATTTTGTAATTCTTGTTAGGATTTTATCTTCATCTTTTATATTTCCAGAAAGATAAACAGTAATAAAATATCCCATTAAGTATCCGCAAGTTGGTCCAAGTATATAACTTAATCCAATTCCTTTTTCAGGTGTGCCAGCAAATACCGGAAGACCAAACAAGCCTTCTAAAAAATAAGTTAATAGTATTAAAAGGCCAACTCTTTTTCCAAAAGCAACGCCGATGGCCATGATTACGAAAGTCTGCATAGTCATTGGCACAGGATAAAATGGAACTTTAGTTTTTGCAGATAAAGTAATTATAAAAGTTGCGAAAATAATTGCGGGCAACAACCACATAATTTCTTTTAATAAAAAAAATTTTTTATTTTGAATTTTGTTATTAAGCATTCTTTTTTGTCAGTTTTAAAAAAACATCTTCTAAGTCAGCATCTTCTGTTAAAATGTCCAAAATTTCAATATTTTTTTCTTTAACTTCAGATATAATTTCTTCAATTTTATTCTCATTTTTATTATAGGTAACGCTAATAAGGTCAGGTTTTGGATAGTTAATTGTGAGACCGGACTTCAGTTTTTCCCCAATATTTTTAGGAACTTTTAATTTAAAAATTATTTTTTTTGTTAATATATTATTTAGTAAATTTTCAGTTTTATCTAATGCTATTAGTTCGCCATTATTAATAATTGCAATACGGTCACATAATTGTTGAGCTTCTTGCAGATAGTGTGTTGTTAAAATAATAGTTACACCTTGTTTGTTAAGCTGTTGAATATTTTCTAAAAGTTGTTGTCTAAGATCTACATCAACGCCAGCTGTAGGCTCATCCAGAATTAAAATAGGAGGGCGGTGAACAAGTGCTTTTGCAACCAATAATCTTCTCTTCATTCCTCCAGATAAACTTCGAGCATAAGAATCTGCTTTGTCTTTAAGCATAGTGATCTCTAAAATTTTATCTGTGATTCTTTCGCTTTCTCTTATTCCATACATCCCAGCTTGGATTTCGAGTAATTTTCTTGGAGAAAAAAATGGATCAAGATTTGTTTCTTGAGGGACTATTCCAATAGAACTTCTTACTTCTCTAGGATTTTTATCTAGATCAAAATTCCACACCTTTACTGAACCAGAGGATTTTATAACTGTTCCCGCAAGTATATTTATAAATGTAGATTTGCCTGCACCATTTGGACCCAATAAACCAAATATTTCTCCTTTATTAACATTTAAACTAATATTTTTTAAAGCATGGATTGTATTTTGTTTTGTCTTAAATTCTTTTGAAAGATTAGTAATTTCTAGTGCTAAAAAATTTTCCATTAATATTATGTAATATAATTTTTGTATTTATAAGATAATATTTATTTAATGACCAATTCTAAAAAAACAGACCTTCTTTATCTAATTGATGGCTCTGGTTATATTTTTAGAGCCTTTTATGCTCTCCCACCACTTACAAGAAAAAGCGACGGAATGCCAGTGGGAGCTGTCAGTGGATTTTGCAATATGCTTTACAAATTTTTAGAAGACGCAAAATCAAAAAATGGTCATGAAAAACCAACTCACATAGCTGTTATATTTGATAGTGCTAGAAAGAATTTTAGAAATAATATTTATCCAGAATACAAAGCAAATAGATCCGAAACTCCAGAGGATTTAATACCTCAATTTAGTTTTATACGTGAGGCTGTAAAAGCTTTTAATTTACCAAGTATAGAGATGGAAAATTATGAAGCTGATGATTTGATAGCTACATATAAAAAAGAAGCATTAAAAAAAAATATAAGAGTTAAGATTATTTCATCCGATAAAGATTTAATGCAATTAATTGATGATCAAACAACACTTTTTGATTCAATGAAAAATAAAGATATTGGCATTGAAGAGGTTAAGGAAAAATTTGGCGTCACCCCAGACAAAGTTATCGAAGTACAAGCGCTGGCTGGGGACAGTTCAGATAATATACCTGGCGTTCCAAGCATAGGAGTCAAAACTGCAGCAGAGTTAATTAATGAATTTGGTTCAGTAGAAAACTTATTAAAAAATGTAGATAAAATTAAACAGCCAAAACGAAGACAGACAATTTCTAATAATAAAGAGAATGCTCTCATTAGTAAAAAATTAGTAACTCTAAAAGATGATGTTCCTACAGTTGAAAAAATTGAAGATTTTATAGTTAAGGATCTAGATAAAGGAAAAATTATTTCATTTTTAAAAAAAATGGAATTCACAAGACTTTTGGAAAGAATCGAAAAGGCTTATGGAGGGCAAACGAATAAAGAAGACACTGTTCTAGAAGAAAAAAAAGATAGCATTTCGACAAGCGCCAATGTTTCTAGAGAAAATTATAAAACAGTATTTAAATTATCCCAGCTAGAAAAAATTTTAGAAGAAGCTGAAAAAAAAGGATCAGTTGTTGTGGACGTTGAGACAAATTCTTTAAATATTAGACAGGCTGATTTAGTGGGCATTTCTTTATGCGTAAAAGAGGGCGATGCTTACTACGTGCCTTTAAATCATTCTAATAAAGAGGATAAACAGATTAAATCTCAGTTAGATACCGATGCTGTTATTAAAAAGATTAAACCTTTTCTTGAAGACAAAAGTATAAAAATAATTGGACATAATATTAAGTATGATTTTCGAATATTAAAAAAATATGGGATTCATCTAAATTCAATAGAAGACACCATGTTAATGTCTTACGTTCTCGATGCTGGAATAAATCGTCATGGAATGGATTTGCTTTCTGAGATTCATCTAAATCATAAAACCATTTCATTTAAAGATGTTGCTGGCATTGGAAAGTTACAAGTTACTTTTGATAAGGTTTATATTGATAAGGCAACGGAATATGCAGCTGAAGATGCTGATGTTACTTTAAGATTATACAATTTTTTTAATAATAGAATTTTTAAAGAAGAGGTACTAAAAGTTTATGAAGAACTTGAAAAGCCAATGGTTCAAGTTTTGTCACAGATGGAGGAAAATGGGATCAAAATTGATGAAAAAATTCTAAAAAATTTATCATTAAAATTTGAAAAAGATTTAAAAGTTCTAGAAAAGAAAATTTATGAACTTGCGGGCGAAGAGTTTAATATTGCATCAACAAAACAACTTGGAGATATTCTTTATAAAAAGCTAAAAATTGTTGGAACTAAGAAAACAAAAAAAGGCAATTACGCAACAAATGTTAATATTTTAGAGGACCTAGCTTTCCAAGGACATGATTTGCCTAAACTTATCTTAGATTGGAGACAAAAATCTAAATTAAAAAATACCTATACTGATAGTTTGCAAGAATTTATTGATCCAAAAACTAAAAGAATTCATACATCCTTTTTACTTGCAGCCACCAACACAGGCAGACTTGCATCTAGCGATCCTAATATCCAAAACATCCCAATTAAGTCTGCGGAAGGAAAAGAGATACGATCCGCATTTATAGCTGAGAAAGGTAATTTTTTAATTTCCGCAGATTATAGTCAAATTGAAATGAGAATACTTGCGCACATGGCTGATGTTAAGGAACTCAAGAAAGGTTTTTTAAATTCTGAAGATATTCATAATATAACCGCAGCTCAAATCTTTGAAGTGAAGCAAACAGAGATTAGTGAAGAAATGAGGAGAAAAGCAAAAGCAATAAATTTTGGAATTATTTATGGAATTTCATCATACGGTCTTGCTAAACAAATCTCAGTTTCTAATACTGAGGCAGAATCTTTTTTAAAATCTTATTTTAAGAAATTTCCAGAAATAAAAGATTATATGAACGAAACGTTAAAAAGTTGTAGAAAATTTGGTTATGTAAAAACAATCTTTGGTAGAAAATGCAACTTCCCAAATATCAACGACAAAAATCATACTTTAAGAACTTTTCAAGAAAGAGCGTCTATTAATGCTCCAATCCAAGGAACTGCAGCCGATCTTTTAAGGCTTGCAATGATAAAGATCGATCAAAAAATTCAAGATCAAAATTTAAAATGTAAAATGCTTTTGCAGATTCATGATGAGTTAGTATTCGAATCTTCTGCTGATAATATTAAAAAATCAAAAACTGATATTGTCGAAATAATGTCAAAAGCGTCAGAACCAGACTATAAATTTTCCATTCCTTTAAGCGTAGATATTAAAGAAGGATTAAACTGGACTACTGCGCATTAAAACTTTTGATTATACAAATATTATTATAAAATAATTTATATGAATAAAACAATCGCCCTAGTCGATGATGATAGAAATATCCTAACAAGTGTTTCAATGGCGCTTGAGAACGAGGGCTTTAAAGTTCAAACATATCTTGATGGTGAAAGCGCATACATTGGAATGACGCGTAATCCTCCTGATCTTGCAGTTATAGATCTAAAAATGCCCAAAATGAACGGCGAAGAATTATTAGAAAAATTAAGAAAAAAATCTTCTATACCTATAATTTTATTAACCTCTAAAGATGATGAAGTAGATGAATTATTAGGATTAAAACTAGGCGCCGATGATTATGTTAAAAAGTCTGGGGGTTTTTCTATTAAAGTATTAATAGAGAGAATTCGTGTTCAATTTAGAAAGTTAGAACCTAAGACGGCTTCTCAACCAAAGAATATTTTAACTGTTGGAAGATTAACTTTAGACTCTGAACAATTAGAATGTGAGTGGGGAGGAAAAACTTTGCCTGATAAATTAACCACAACTGAATTTAAGATTATTTATGAATTAGCAAAAAGGCCAGGAGTTGTTAAAGAAAGAGCCTATTTAATGAATATTGCCTATAAGCAAGATAATGACATTGAAGACAGGACTATAGACAGTCACGTTAAACGAATAAGAAAAAAATTTAAAAAGATTGATCCAAAATTTTCAGCAATCGAAACAAGATATGGAAGTGGTTATCGCTGGAATGTTAGTTAAATAGAATGAAATTCTCTATTAATGTAAAATCTTTATTAGCAAGATTTTTATTTATAAATTTATTTTTCTTTTCAATTTTAACTCTAGCAACTTTTTCTTATCTTCAATCGATCGAACCTGAACTTGTTGGCAATAAAAAGAAAGAACATTCTAAGCTTATTAAGAACATCGCTTTAAACATGGAGTTGCAGCGTATTCCTTATAAGAGAGATGATCTTAAAAGTTTTTTAACAAATTATAAATATTTATTACCCAGTATTAATCAAATTAGAATTTATAATTTAAAAAAAGAAATCATAGTAGATGCTCATTCTTTAGATATAAATGCCAAACCATTTTATAAAGTACCAGACGTTCAAGAGAGAAAATTATCAACAGACAACCTACCAGACACGCCCGATCTAACTACTAGACAAGAAGAAAGATTACTTAACAAAATTATTAATGATAATTTAAATATATTGGGTTCTGATAAGGTCTTAACTTTTTCAAGAAAGATTAAAAATAATTTTATTGTTGTTAGCTTATCTTCTTTAAATTTAAATAATGAAAATAAAGGCTTTATTGTTATTACGGAAGAGTCGAATGATATTGAAAATGCTGTTGTTGAAAGAAAAAACTTTGTTATTAGAACTGCGTTAAGTGTTGCTGCAATTATATTAATTTTTTCAATATTTCTAAATGCAAATATTATTAAACCAATTAGAATTTTAGGACGTTACGCATCTTCAGCAAGTTACGACCATCCTGATAATAAAATTATTAACAGAATTAATCTAAGACCAGATGAAATTGGTAATTTATCAAGATCACTTTCAGGCATGACAGATAATTTGTATAAACGAATTGAATTTGCAGAAAGATTTGCATCTGATCTCACTCACGAGATTAGAAATCCATTGGCATCTTTGAAGGCGGCCTCAGAATTATTACCCAATGCAAAAGATGCAGAAAAGAAGAATAGATTACTAGGAATTTTAAATGATGACGTTGTAAGGATTGAAAGATTAATAACAGATTATTCTAATATGCTTAAAGGAGAAGCATTAGAAGCCAAATTGCAATTAACCAGATTTGATTTAATTAAACTTATAAAAAAAGTTGCAGACGAATATCAGCAGGTCATTGATAATACTAAAAAAAATATTTCAATAGAAATTAATAATTTAATTAATAAAAAAACTTTTGTTATTGGTTTTGAAAGTAGAATTGAACAAGTTATTTCTAATATATTAGAAAATTCTATTTCATTTAGCCCAGAAAAAAGCACTTTAAGAATAAAAATTGAAAGAGTTAATAATAATGCAAAAATAATTATTACGGATGAAGGTCCAGGATTTAACGAAAGTAATATCGGAAAAGTTTTTGAAAGATTTTATAGCAATAGACCAAAGGAAATGTTTGGTCTGCACTCCGGATTAGGATTAAATATAGTTAAAAATATAGTTGAATCTCACAAAGGTCATATTAAAGCGTATAATTTAAAAGAAGAAGGAACAAGAGGCGCCGTAGTCGAGATTGATCTGCCAATAGCAGATTAAAGTTCATAAATAAAATTGATATACTTAAGTTTTATTGTTAATTAACTTTTAAAATGACCCAAGATTTTAAAGTAAAAGATTTAAAACTAGCAGAATTTGGTAACAAAGAAATTTCTCTAGCTGAAACTGAAATGCCAGGCTTAATGGCAATTAGAAGTGAATACCAATCTAGCAAACCTTTAAAAGGTGCGAGAATAATTGGATGTCTTCATATGACAATTCAAACTGCCGTTCTAATAGAAACATTGGTAGCTCTTGGGGCTGAAGTTAGATGGTCATCTTGCAATATATTCTCAACACAAGATCATGCGGCTGCTGCAATTGCTGCAAAAGGAATACCAGTATTTGCATGGAAGGGTGAAACAGAAGAAGAGTATTGGTGGTGCATTGAACAAACTATTAATGGAAAGAAAGATTGGAAACCAAATCTTATATTGGATGATGGTGGAGATCTAACAATGTTATTGCACGATAAGTACAAAGATTTATTAAAAAATATTAAGGGAGTTTCTGAAGAGACTACTACAGGAGTTAAAGCTTTAAATAAATTAGAGAAAGAGAATAAATTATTAATCCCAGCAATTAACGTAAATGATTCAGTAACAAAATCTAAATTTGATAATTTATATGGCTGCAGAGAAAGTTTAGTAGATTCAATTAGAAGAGCGACAGATGTTATGATGTCAGGAAAAGTTGCTATAGTCGCTGGATTTGGAGATGTTGGAAAAGGTAGCGCGGCATCACTTAGACAAAGTGGAGCAAGAGTTTTGGTTACTGAAACAGATCCAATTTGTGCATTACAAGCGGCAATGGAAGGTTATCAGGTTGTGCTAATGGATGAGGCCATATCATCAGCTGACATTGTTGTTACAGCAACAGGAAATAAAGACATCGTTACTATCGAACACATGAGAAAAATGAAAGATAGATCAATTCTTTGTAACATTGGACATTTTGATAATGAAATTCAGGTGAGTGCATTAAAAAATTACAAATGGAATGAAGTAAAACCACAAGTCCATGAAATTGAATTTCCAGATAAAAAAAGAATTATTTTATTAGCAGAAGGCAGATTAGTGAATCTTGGTTGTGCAACAGGTCATCCTAGTTTTGTTATGAGTGCTTCTTTTACAAACCAAGTTATTGCGCAAATAGAATTATGGAACAGCAATGGAAAATATCAAAACAAAGTATATGTTTTACCAAAACATCTAGATGAAAAAGTTGCGATGTTGCATCTTGCAAAAGTAGGCGCAAAACTTACTAAATTAAGCAAAGAACAAGCCGATTATATTAGTGTTTCTGAAAAAGGACCTTTTAAACCAGACACATATCGTTATTAATTTCAATTGAATGGAATTAAAATCTTTAGATTCCACAAAAAAAGTTGCCGAGGCTGTCGCAATTAATTTAAAACCAAATGATTTTATATTACTCAGTGGAAACTTAGGCGCAGGCAAGACAACATTTACTAGATTTTTAATACATTATTTACAGCATAAATATCAACATCCTTTAGAGGAAATAGTAAGTCCTACTTTTAATATAGTTCAATATTATGATTTAGGAAAAGATTTAAAAGTTGCCCACTATGATTTTTATAGACTAAAAAAAGAAAAAGAAATTTTTAACATAGGATTATTTGATACAGCAAAAGATTTTATAAATATTATTGAGTGGCCAGAAATTGCAATGAATACTTTTAATGATTTTTTACAAATTAAATTTACTTATGATCCTAATAAAGATTCTAGATCTTTAGAGTTCAATGGAAAAGGAAAGTGGTTAGGATTTAGTATTAATGGCTAATAAAAATAGATTAAAAATAATAAGAATTTTTCTTAAAAAAAATTATATAGAAATTTATAAAATAAAAGAAATAAAAGGGGACGCTTCTTTTAGAAAATATTTTAGAATTTATCATAAAAATAAATCTTATATCCTGGCTTCCGCAGAACAGGATAAGAAGTCTAATATTTTAAATTATGTTTTAATTAATAAGTTTTTAAGCAAACAAGGTATTAATGCACCGAAAGTAATAGACTACGATTATAAAAATGGATTAGCTTTATTACAGGATTTTGGTGACAAAACTTATCTTCAGTTAATTAAAAGATCTAAAAATAAGTTTTATGTTTATCAATCACTAATCAAATATTTAATTAAATTACAAAAAATAAATTTTAGAACTAATATATTTAGATTTAAAAAATATAATTTTAGAATCTTAAAAAAAGAGTTAGATTTATTTTTTATTTGGTACTTGCCTCACATACTAAAAATAAAAAATAACTCCCAAATTAAAAAGTTAAGGCAATTATTATTATCAATTTTAAAGAATAATTTTATTTATAATAATTATTTTGTTCATCGAGACTTTCATGTCTCAAACATGATGAAATATGGAGATGGATCAAAAAATAAAATTGGAATTATTGATACCCAGGATGCCTTGATTGGTTCAAGAGCTTACGACATACTTTCCTTAATAGATGATGTTAGGATTAAAACTAGTTCTGACTTGAAGCAGAAGTTATTAAATTATTATTTATTATTAGCGAACAAAGAAAAGAATTTTAATATTAAGCAATTTAAGAAAGAATTCTCTATCCTTTCAGTGCAAAGAGCTATGAAAATTATTGGAATATTTTCAAGGCTTTTTAAACGAGACAAGAAAAATAGATATTTAAAATTAATTCCTTACACTTGGACAATACTTAATAAAAGGTTAGAAGATCCAATATTTAAAGAGGTAAGAGTTATCATTAATCAGCAAATTAAATTAAGATCTAAGAATGTTAATTGATAAAAAGTTTTTTGAAAATTCAGAAGCCTGGCCCTTTGCCGAATCCAGAGAGATATTAAAAAAAAGATTAAAAATAATAGAGAAAAAGGGTTACGTTTTATTTCAAACTGGTTACGGACCGAGCGGACTTCCTCATATTGGAACTTTTGGAGAGGTTTGCAGAACCACTATGGTCATGAATGCTTTCCAAAGATTATCTAATATACCAGTTAAATTATTTACATTTTCAGATGATATGGATGGACTTAGAAAAGTTCCAGATAACATTCCAAATAAATCAATCTTAGAAGATAACTTAAATAAGCCGTTAACAGCAATCCCTGATCCATTTAAAAAATTTAAGAGTTTTGGAGAGCATAATAACAATATGTTAAAAAAATTTTTAGATGATTTTAATTTTAAATATGAATTTAAAAGTTCAACTGAACTTTATACCAAAGGTGAATTCGATGATGCTCTAACTGCAGTTTTGAAAAACTATGATAAAATTATGGAAGTTGTTTTGCCAACTCTTGGTCCTGAAAGAAGAAAAACGTACAGTCCATTTTTACCCATATGCCCTGAGACAGGAAAAGTATTGGAAGTTGCTGTAATTGAGAAAAATTTAGATACTAAAACTATTATTTATCAAAACGGTAATAAGAAAGTTGAAACAAAAATTACAGGAGGAGCATGTAAGTTACAGTGGAAAGTTGATTGGGCTATGCGCTGGTTTGCTCTTGGAGTTGATTTTGAAATGTACGGAAAAGACTTAATACCAAGCGCTGAACTATCTAGCAAAATTTGTAAAATTTTAGGAGGCACGCCGCCAGTTGGCTTTGCTTATGAATTGTTTTTAGATGAGAATGGGGAAAAGATTTCCAAGTCAAAAGGCAATGGAATTACAATTGAACAGTGGCTTAAATATGCATCTCCGGAAAGCCTGTCTTTATATATGTATCAAAATCCAACTAGAGCAAAAAAATTATATTTCCAAGTTATTCCAAAGGCAGTTGATGAGTATCTTTCCTTTCTAGAAAAATTTGAAAAACAAGAAGAAAAAGAAAAACTTGGAAATCCAGTTTGGCATGTTCACAATGGTAATCCTCCAAAAGAAGAAATAATTATTTCCTTTAATATTTTGCTTAATTTAGTGAGTGTTAGTAATACAGACAAAGAAGATGTTATCTGGAAATTTATTAAGAATTTTAGTCCAAATTTAGTTAAAGACAAACATCCTATTCTTGCAAAACTTATCTTAAACGCGATTAATTATTTTAATGATGTTGTAAAAATTAATAAAAAATTTAGAAAACCAGATCCAACCGAGAAAAAAGCATTGCAAGACCTTGCTGAACAAATTTCTAAAATGAGCCCAACGCTTCAACCAGAAGAGATGCAAACTATAGTTTATTCTGTTGGCAAGACACATTACTCAAAAGAGAGATTAAGAGAGTGGTTTAAAATGATTTATGAAGTGCTTTTTGGAGATGAACAGGGACCTAGAATGGGCTCATTTATAAGTTTTTATGGTATTAAAGAAACAGTAAATTTAATTAATAAGTCTATTAATGATTAATCATAAAAATGAATTATCGAATTATTAATTCTTTTATTAATAAGCTTGATCCCGAACTTGCTCATTCGTTAGCCATTCAGTTTTTAAAAAATCTTTATATTCCACTTTTTTCATCAAAAGATGATGAGATTTTAAAAATTAATATTTTAGGAAAAGAATTTTCAAACCCAATAGGTCTGGCAGCAGGATTTGATAAGAACGGCGAAGTATATGATAAAATGTTTGCACTTGGATTTGGTTTTGCAGAAGTTGGAACTATTACTCCAAGACCACAAGAAGGAAATCCAAAGCCAAGAGTTTTCAGATTAATAGAAGATGACGCAATTATTAATCGTTTGGGTTTTCCAAGTCAGGGTTTAATTAAAATTAGAAGCAGAATTGAGACTAAAAGAGTAGAGGGAATTTTAGGAATTAATATAGGACCTAATAAAGATAGTACTTCACGTATTGACGATTACGTAGAATGTTTCAAAAATTTTCATAATTTATGCAGTTATATCTGCATAAACATTTCATCTCCTAATACTGAAAATTTAAGAAATTTTCATGAGCAAGAAAATTTAAAAAAATTATTAAGCGAAATTTTAAATGTTAAAAAAACTTTAAGCAGCAAAACACCAATTGTTTTGAAGATATCTCCAGATATTAGTGATGTTGATATTGATATAATTTGTAAAAGTATTTTAGAATTTAATTTGGATGGATTAGTTTTAACTAATACATCTGTAAAATTAAGAGAAAATTTGATTAATAAACAAAAGAATGAAACAGGAGGATTGTCAGGGGCTCCTATTAAAGAAACTTCAAACTTAATTATTAAAAAATTTTTTAAAATTATTAAAGGAAGAGTGCCGATAATTGGTGTAGGTGGGATTGATTCAGGAATTTCTGCTTATGAAAAAATAAGAGCAGGGGCTTCTTTATTACAGCTTTATACAGGCCTAGTTTACAAAGGACCTTTTGTTGTAACATCTATTAAACAAGAGTTAGCTGAGCTTTTGAAGAGAGATGGGTTTTCTTCGTTACAAAAAGCGGTAGGCGTTGACAGCAAATAAATTAATTACCAAAGTTAAAATTACCGCAAAAGTTAATCGTTTTCTAAGATTTAAGTACCAAGCATTACTAGATTCAGAAAATATTTTGCCATCTATAAAATTAGCTGCAAAAAATAGCACCATGTAGATTGCAATTTTTATATCTTGGTTTGCAAAAAAATCTAAAATAAAAGAAAAAACTGGAACTAAAACACTCAAGGTTAATAGTAAATTTCTATTATTAGAAATATTGCTATTTAAAATTTTACTCCACTGGCTGCCACAAAGAAAAGATAAAATTATATTTGCGTAGAATAAATACACATCCACAACATAGTTATTAAAATTAGAAATAAAAAAGATGAGTGTAAGTAAAAAAAAAGGAATAAGTCCAAGATATCCTAATATTGTTGCTAATTTTTTTTTCTCTATTGGCATAATTAATATTGTAGTTTTTTAAAAATAAAAGAGCTGAAGTATCCAATTAATATAGCGAGAACCACAGCAGTTAATGCATATAATATTGGGCTAGTATTTACAAATTGATAAATAAAATCTTGAAAGAAATTTAATTGATCTTGGCTTTCTATTTTTCTAAAAATTTTGAATTTTAATTCCTCTACGAATAAAGAGTAACCAAATTTTAATCCAAAGATAATAATGATAATTGACATTAAAATTCTAAGTTCTTCATTTTTTAAATTCATTCCAAGTCTAGTTCCTAATTGCACCCCAATAACAGATCCAAGCATAAGAATAGAAACTAAAACAAGATCAATATTATGATTAGTGATAGCATGAAAAAAAGTTACAAATGTCATAACAAAAATCATTACAAATAAAGATGTTCCCGGCACAAGTTTAGATGGCATGCCAAGAATATAAATCATCACAGGAATTAAGATAAATGCTCCGCCAACACCCATCATCGATGAAATAATTCCAATTAAGAATCCAAAAAATATTGGTGGAATGATGCTAATATAAAGCCTTGAAGAATTCATTCTGACTTTAAAAGGAAGTCCATGAACCCATGTGTGTTTGCGAAATTTTCTTTTTATAAATTTTTTATTTTTTATTCTACGAAATTCAGCAAGACTTTCGATAAACATTAAAAGTCCAAAACTAGTTAATAATACAAAATATAAAATTGAGGTTATGGTGTTAATTTTTCCAATTTGAATTAATAATTTAACAAAATAAATACCAATAGTTGCCCCAAAGAAACCCCCGCTTAAGATGTAAAGACCCATCTTAATATCCACTTGTTTTTTGTACCAATGTGCAAATGTCCCTGAAACAGAAGATGCTAAAATATTGTTAGAACCGTTTGCTATCGCATGCATTGGTGGGATGCCAAAAAAGATTAAAACAGGTGTCATTAAAAATCCGCCACCAATACCAAGTAAACCACTTAAAAAACCTATAAAGCCACTGATTAATAATAAATATAAAATGTTAACGTGAACCTCTACGATTGGCAGGTAAACTTGGAACATGAAAATTTTAGGTTAACTAATAATTATTGGACTAATCTTGTAAAAACAAGAAATCAATTACTGCAAATAATCTGTGATTTATAAGAAATATCTTGACGTGAATTCATCATCTAATTATATCCCTTGCAGGAGAAAATATGTCCAAACTTTGTGAACTGACAGGCAAGAGACCGCAAACAGGTAATAACGTCAGTCATGCTAACAACAAAACTAAAAGAAGATTTTTCCCAAATCTTAAGAAAGTTTCTTTTAAAAGTGAAAAATTAAATCGTGATATTCGTATTAAAATTTGTACTCGTGCAATTAAAGCTGTAGATTTTAGAGGGGGAATTGATGAGTTTTTATTAAGAGCTAAAAATAAAAATTTATCTACTAGAGTTAAAAAAATAAGAAAACTTTTATTAACAATTGTTCCTCACGTTAAAAAGCCAAAAAAAGAAATAAAAGCAAAAAAAGAAACAAAAGCTAAAGTTAATTAGTTTTCTTGGTATATTCAAAAAAGATATTTTTATATTCAGCTGTCATGGCTGTTGTTATTTGTTCTTCAAATTATTTAGTACAATTTCCTTTTCCATATTTCGGACTACAAGAAATACTAACTTGGGGTGCTTTTACATATCCAGTTACTTTTTTAGTTACTGATCTTGCAAATAGATTTTTTGGTAAAGAGTTTGCTAAAAAGATTGTTGTTTTTGGATTTATACTTGGAATTATTTTTTCATTTATTTTAACTTTTGAAGAATTTAATTTAATCGTTCTAAGAATAGTTATTGCATCAGGCGTAGCTTTTTTAGCAGGTCAACTTTTAGATATTAGGGTATTTAATATTTTAAGAAACAAATTGTGGTTTATTCCTCCGCTTGTTTCTTCAATTCTTGGCTCAGTATTAGATACGGTAGTATTTTTTAGTATAGCTTTTTATGGAACGGATTCTTCGTGGATTATATTGGCTGCTGGAGATTTAGCAGTTAAATTGTTTGTAGATTTTGCAATGTTGCTACCATTCAGAATTGCAATTGCTAGATTTAGTTAATCGTTTTTTTTCTTTTTGGTTCTTCTATAAATAAATCTGCAAGCTGGTCAATTAAAGCATCCCCAAGTTCTTGGACATCTGCAATTTTTAAAGCTTTACTATAATAATTAGTAACATCATGACCAATTCCAATTGCATTGATTTCAACGTCATTTTTATTCTCAATCCATTTAACAGTATTTTTTAAGTGCTTTTCTAAATAATTTCCTGGATTTACAGAAAGAGTTGAATCGTCAACAGGAGCTCCATCAGAAATTACCATTAAAATTTTTCTTTCTTCACTTCTTTTTATTAATCTTTGGTAGGCCCACAAGATTGCTTCTCCATCGATATTTTCTTTTAAAATTCCCTCTTTTAACATTAGCCCTAAATTATTTTTTCCTCTTCTCCATGGTGTGTCTGCAGATTTATAAATAATGTGAGATAAATCATTTAATCTTCCAGGATTATTTATTTTATTTTTTAACCACAGTTCTCTACTTTTTCCTCCCTTCCAATTTAACGTTGTGAATCCCAATACCTCGACTTTTACAGAACACCTTTCTAGTGTGCGGGATAAAATATCAGCACAAATGGCTGCTATAGAGATGGGTCTGCCACGCATTGATCCTGAATTATCAATTAATAAAGTCACCACTGTGTCTTTAAAATTTGTATTTTTTTCCTTCTTATAAGAAAGTGAATTGTGCGGATCAATGATCACTCTAGTTAGTTTTGCCGTATCAAGCATCCCTTCTTCAAGATCAAACTCCCAAGATCTATTTTGAAATGCAAGTAGCTTTCTTTGTAATTTATTTGCAAGTCTTGAAATAAAGTTATGAAAAGATTTTAGTTGATTGTCTAAATTTTCTCTAAATTTAATCATTTCACTAGGATCGACCATTTCTTCAGCATTAATAATTTTGTCAAATTTATTTGTAAAAATTTTATATTTAACTTCACTGTTACTTTTTTTAATATTAGAAGATTTTATTTCATCGTTTGAGCTATTTTCATCCTCAATCAAAGATTCTTGCTCACTTTCATTTGCATCAATTTCAACGTCAGGAATTATGCTCTCGATATTAAAGTCTTGTTTATTAGAATTTTTATCTTGGTTAATCTCATTATCATTCTGATCTTTAAGTTTATTTTCGTTCTTTTGTTCATTATCATTATCACTGTCATTAGGACTTAGTTTTTCTTCTAATTTTAGATCCTGAATAATAGAGTTTAAAATAGTAGAGAATTTCTCTTGATTAGAAATATTTTTTTTTAATAAATCTAATTTATCTTTAATCTGTTCATCAATAATATTATTCCAATTTTTTAAACTCTTCTTTTCTTCAATATTTAAGTCCAAATTAAGCAGGTGATTTGCTAAAATAATATCAAAGGCTTTTTCAATGCTATTATAGGTGTCTTCATTTTGCTCTTTAAATTTCTTTTGATAGAAGTTTTTAAAGTTTAAATTTATCCCTGCGAAATTTTCTGAACCTAGTTTTTCATAACGGATTTTTTCAGCGCTTTTATAAATGTTTTTTGCAACCATTCCTCTAGGTTCAAATTTTTTTAGCAATTCTGGGTTGCTATATTTTATTTTTAAAGCCTCAGAATCTGCAAGAGCTCTAATATTTTGATATTCGTCTATAGAATCAAAATTAACCTTAGGAAGATTAATAACATTACTTTCTTTGGCCGGTGCGTCCGAGAATAGAATATTAAGATCTTGTTTTTTAGCTAATGCTTTAATGGTTGATGAGATGGCTATTTTAAAATTTTCAGCCTGTTTTTCATTTTCCATTTTTAAGATTTATTTTTACACTTGCTGATGTTTCCGTAAGTTCTTTAGCAAAACATCTTTGAAAATATTCTGCGATAATTGTTCTTTCCAATTCATCGCAACGATTTAAAAATGATATTCTAAAAGAATAGCCAATATCATTAAAAATTTTATAATTATCTGCCCAAGTCATTACTGTTCTGGGGCTCATTACTGTTGAAATATCTCCATTTGCAAGACCAGATCTCGTAAGATCAGCAACTTGAATCATTTTTTGTGCAATTTTTTTCCCCTCAGCATTATTTAGATGAGGGCACTTTGATAATATTATTTCAAGTTCATTCTCTTGTTTTAGATAATTTAGAGTAGTTACAATATTCCATCGATCCATCTGTCCCTGGTTAATCTGTTGCGTTCCATGATAAAGTCCAGAAGTATCACCAAGACCAATAGTATTTGCTGTTGCAAATAATCTAAAATATTTATTTTGTTTAATGACTTTATTTTTATCAAGCAACGTTAGTTTTCCTTCACTTTCAAGCAATCTTTGAATCACAAACATTACATCTGGTCTTCCAGCGTCATATTCATCAAATACTAAGGCCACAGGATTCTGTAGCGCCCAAGGCAAGATACCTTCTCTAAATTCAGTAACCTGTTTGTTATCTTTTATTACGATGGCATCTTTTCCTAAAAGATCAATTCTACTTATATGACTATCCAAGTTTACTCTTATGCAAGGCCAATTTAGTCTTGCTGCAACTTGTTCAATATGAGTTGATTTTCCTGTGCCATGAAATCCTTGAATTAAAACTCTTTTATTAAAAACAAAACCCGCAAGTATTGCAAGAGTCGTATCACGGTCAAATTTGTAAGCGCTATCTAGTTCAGGAACAAATTGATTTTTTTTTGAAAAACCTTCAACCGTCATGTCGGTATCTAGGTTAAAAACTTGTTTTACAGAAATTTTTATATCTGGCGCGCTTTCAAAAATATTATTGTCCATGATTTACGTTTTTTTGATTATTCCTTAAAAGAGTATAAGCAATTGTAATTTCTTTTAATTTATTCTCAAATTTTTTATCTCCAGAATTTGTATCTGGGTGATATTTTTTTACAAGTTTTTTAAATTGTTCTCTAATTTCGCTCCATTTTACATTACTTTTTAAATCTAGCTTTTTTAAAGCCTCTATTTCTTTTGAGCTATAAATTGTTTTTTTTTCAAATTGCTTAAAATAATCTGCAGGAAAAATATCTTGTTCTTCTAAAATATTTCTCCAAACTTTATTAAAAAAATTATCTTTTGAACCAAGCTTAGAAGTTGGTTTATGCCACGTAATATCTGAATGAATAAATTCTTCAATTTTATCTTGCGACATTTCAGAGAAAAAATCCCACTCATGGTTATAAATTTTTATATGCTCTGAGCAGAACCACTTATATTCACCTGCAGTTTTTGAAGGAGCTTTAAATTCGCCTGGTTGTTTACACCTTTTCCAATCACATGAATTATCGTTGGTCTTGTTATGAATTTTTAAATGATCTCCACAAAACCACTTGTATTGTTTATTGATGTCTTTTTTTATAAGACCCTGACCATAAGCTATCTCTTTACATTTGCTCCATTCACAGATCTTTCTCATTTGCGTAATTTTTTAAATTGATTAAAATTATTTTATGTCCGATCTAAAATATATTATCTTAGATAAAATTAAACAAAATATCGTATGTGAAAATTTAGAAGTGAATAATAAATCACATTTGCATCAGCACCATGCTCAATCACCAAAAAACAACAATAGTCATTTTGAAGTAATAATTTCTTCAGCGGAACTTAAAAAATTAAAGACAATAGATGCGCACAAAAAAATTTATGCAATTTTAAGTGAAGAGATGAAAAATATTATTCACTCTCTTGAAATAAAAATTAATTAAATTGCTCAATTAAAATAGGTTTAATATTTTTATTTAAGTCTGAAGGAAAAATTTTGGCTTTTCCAATTTTGTTTAATAAAATTAGATTAATTTTAGAACCTGATATTTTTTTATCGTGCTTCATGTAATTAAAAATTTTATTTATATCTTTTTTATTAAAAATATTTTTAATTTGATAATTAATATTTAATCTTCGATATAAATGTTTGATGCGTTGATGTTCATTTATATTAAGCATTTTCATTTTTACTGACAAAGAAGATGCAATCATCATTCCATATAACACGGCCTCGCCATGAATAAGATCATTTGAATATTTTTTTACTGCTTCAAAAGCATGGGCAAATGTATGCCCGAAGTTAAGTATTGCCCTTAGATTTTTTTCTTTTTCATCTTTTTGCACAATAATTGCTTTGCTCCTACAACTTTCCTTAATTGCATACATAACTAGATTCATGTCGGTTAAATTAATTATTGCATGAGAATTTTTTTCTAACCAAGAAAAGAATTTTGCATTCATAATTAAAGAGTATTTTAAAATTTCAGCATAACCCGCAACCAAATGTCTATGAGGCAAACTTTTTAATGTTGTTGGATCTATCAAAACAAGTCTAGGTTGGTAAAATGTTCCAATCATATTCTTCCCTTCACTGGAGTTAATCCCAGTTTTCCCGCCAATCGAAGAATCTACCTGGGCCAATAAAGTTGTTGGAATTTGAACCAAGCTAACACCTCTTTTAAATATACTGCTTGCAAATCCTGATAAATCTCCAATAACTCCACCACCTAAAGCAATCACACAGTCATCGCGATTAAAATTATATTTAAATAATTTTTTTATTATCTCATTGGTGAAATTCATATTTTTTGATTTTTCACCAGCACTTAATGTAAACAGATATTTATTTTTAGATTTTATAGAAGATAAGATTGAACGAATGTAAGAGGTTGGAATATTTTTATCTGTAATTAATAAAAATTTTTGTGCTTTTGGAGCAACTTTTCTTATTTCGGCCCCTGCATTATTCAATAAATTTTTTCCAATGATAATTGGGTAACTATTATTATTTAAATTAACTTTAATTGTTATTTTTTTCATAAAAATCTATAATTTTTTCAATAATCTTATTCTTGCTATTTAAATTACAATTTATTTCGTAGTTGGCCAATTTATATATTGGATCTCTAGTTTTTTTTAAATTTTTAATACTTTTTTCAATGTTATTTTGATCAACCATTGGTCTTTTTTTAGCATTACGCTTAATGCGGCTAATAATCAAATCTTCATCCATATTAAGCCAAATAGATAGATATTCTTTTAAAATTTTTTTTCTAATAACATCATTAATAAACGCGCCGCCGCCTACAGAAATTATTTTTACTTTATCATTTTTAATTTTTAAGAAAATTTTTTCTTCTAATTCTCTAAAATATTTTTCTCCATTTTTTTTAAAAATTTCGGTAATAGAAAGATTGGCATCATCTTCTATTAATGTGTCGGTATCTACGAATTCAATTTTTAATTTTTTTGCAACTTCTTTTCCAATGGTACTTTTGCCAGTACCCATCATTCCAACCAATACTAAGCTTTTATGCGTTGCCATTATTGAATGAATAATTTATTAACATAATTCTAATTGAAATATTATATAATTAATCTGTTATGCCTTTTAAAACCTCAATACAAATTATCTTAGCTGCTATAGCTATCTTGATAGCCATCCTTTGTATTCTTTATTACTTTGGCTCAAAAGATATTGTTTTAGAAAAAACAAAAATTATCGAAAAGATTCCAGTAGAGAAATTAAATATAGTTAAATAACGAGCTTATTTAGCTTCCGATCTAACAATTTCGTTATAAGCAGGAACAGTTAAAAAATCTTCAAATTGATTAGCAATCGACATTTCTTCAAACATTTTTGCAGCGCGTTCGTAATTCCCTTTTTCAAATTTCTGTTCACCAACTTCTTTTTTAATTTGCACCATTTCTTCTTTAACAATATTTTTTACGTACACAGGATCAATTGTTTTTCCATCAACAGTTTTACATTGATGTTTATTCCACTGCCAAACCTGTGCTCTTGAAATCTCAGCAGTAGCAGCATCTTCCATTAAATTATAAAGAGGAACGCAACCGTTGCCACCTAGCCATGCAGCTAAATATTGAATTCCTACGGAAATATTTTTTCTAAGACCCTCTTCAGTGATATCTCCTTTTTCAGCTAATAATAAATCTTTAGCTTCAATTTTTGTATCGCTAGGAACTTTGTTAACTTGATTTGCTTGTGGCATTTTTTCATCGAATATATCTTTTGCAATTTTTACTAAACCAGGGTGAGCAACCCAAGTACCATCATGACCGTCATTAGCTTCTCTTAATTTATCTTGTTTTACAG
>Ga0214921_10001758_pt1 | contig 36447 bp, 35 predicted proteins | sample LL1505_MetaG_FD_177992 | JGI IMG/M metagenome (GOLD analysis project Ga0214921, IMG submission 177992) | Freshwater microbial communities from Lake Lanier, Atlanta, Georgia, United States - LL-1505 | ecosystem: Environmental > Aquatic > Freshwater > Lake | place: USA: Georgia | collected... | reverse complement strand
CCTATAGAGCCGTCGTAGACTACGACGTTGATAGGACGGGTGTGGAAGCGTGGTAACACGTTAAGCTTACCGTTACTAATAGCTCAATTGGCTTGATTTATGCACTGAAAAAATTTTTTGATACAATTAACAATGTAAAATCTTACGATTTTACTCATTAAAAATCACATTATTTTAATAAAAATTATTGCAAGCTACTATTAAATAATATTTTAATAAATTACAGTTTTAATTATGAAAGTACTTGTCACTGGATCAGAGGGGTTTATTGGATCTCATTTAGTTGAGGCACTGATATTGGATGGCCAAGAAGTTAAAGCTTTAAGTTTGTATAATTCTTTTAATTCGAGAGGTTGGCTTGATACTTTAGATAAAAAAATTCTTAACTCAATTGAAATCGTTTCCGGAGACATAAGAGATTCGTTTTTAGTAGAAAATATTTCAAGAAAACAAGATGCAATTATTCATTTAGCTGCTTTAATTGCAATTCCTTATTCATACCGAAGTCCAAAAAGTTATTTAGATACAAATATAAATGGAGCTATAAATATTTTAGAGGCAGCAAAGAAAAATAATATAAGGAGAACTTTAATCACATCTACAAGTGAAGTTTATGGCAGCGCACAAATAATACCAATAACCGAAGAACACCCACTTTGCGCACAATCTCCATATGCAGCAACTAAAATTGCATCGGATCAATTAGCTCTTTCATATTATAGATCATTTAAATTGCCAGTATCAATTATAAGACCATTTAATACTTTTGGTCCAAGACAATCATTAAGAGCAGTAATACCGTCAATTATTCTACAAACAATCAACAACAAAAAAATAGAAGTTGGGAATTTGTACCCCACAAGAGATTTTACTTACGTAAAAGATATTTGTAGAGCTTTTATATTTGCTTTAAAAAAAAAAGATATAGATGGAGAGGTTATTAACTTAGGTAGTCAATTTGAAATTTCAATCCAAGAGACGATTCAAGAAATTTTAAAAATATCAGGATTAAAAAAAAAAATTTTAAAAAATAGAAAAAGAGAAAGATTAAAAAAAAGCGAAGTGGATCGTTTGTATTCTGATAGCAGCAAAGCTAAGAAATTACTTGGCTGGCAACCGGAACTTAGAGGAAAATCTGGATTTATAAAAAATCTTAAAAAAACTTACGAATGGTTTGCTGAAAATAAAAATTTATATAAAAATTTATTTAACGAAAATATTTTGTGATTCAATGAAAATAAGAAATTATTCAGATTTTTTTAAAAGTAGAACTTACGTAATTGCTGAAATAGGGGGAAATTTTAACACTTTTCAAGAAGCAAAAAAATTAATTTTAGCAGCAAAAAAATGTGGGGCTGATGCAGTAAAAATTCAAACTTATCAGGCAGAAACACTTGCTAGTAAAAATGCCTTTTTTGACATGGAAAACACAGGCAAGATATCTCAATATAAATTATTTAAAAAATATCAACTTTCATTAGAAATACATAAAAAAATTTTTAATTTTGTTAAAAAGATCAATATAGATTTTTTCTCTACACCTGCTCACAAGACGGATTTAGACATGTTGGAAAGTTTTGGTGTAAAAATCCACAAAATAGGATCAGATGATGCTGTGAATTTGCCTTTTTTAGAGCAAGTGGCAAAGACGGGTAAAATAGTTATTTTATCAACAGGTATGTGTACGTTGAAAGAAGTAAAGAAATCTGTTCAAACAATAATAAAATTTAATAAAAAAATAGCACTTTTGCATTGTGTTTCAAATTATCCAACATATTCTAGGGATGTTAATCTAGAAGCAATTACAACATTACAAAAAACTTTTCCCAATCTACCCATAGGTTATTCTGATCATACATTAAGCACCTTATCGGCAAAAGCATCCGTATGCTACGGAGCAAAAATAGTTGAAAAACATTTCACTCTTAACAAAAAAGCTAAAGGACCAGATCATAAACTGTCGTGTAATCCTGATGAATTAAAAGAGTTAATTAGCTCAATTAGAGAAATTGAAAAAATGAAAGGTTCAGGCGTTAAGATGCCAAACGCTACAGAAAGTAGAAATATAAAAAATAATCGAAAGAGCATTATTTTAGAACATTCGGTTTTGAAAGGACAAAAAATTAATCAAAAAATAATTTCAATAAAGAGACCCGGCTGGGGAATAGAACCAAAGCATTTTAAAAAAATTCTTGGAAAAAAATTTAAAAGAAATTTAAAAAAAGATCATGTTTTAGTTTGGCCAGATATTATTTAAAAATGGGTCAGCCATTATATAAAAAAGCAAAATATGGAATTATTATTCAAGCTAGAATGGGTTCTAAAAGACTTCCAGGAAAAATTTTAAAAAAGATCAATACTAAGTCTATACTCGATTTTATTTTATTTTTTTTTAAAAACAATTCATCTTCGTTAATAAAAGAATATGTCGTTGCAACATCAGTCTTAAAAAGAGATGAAAAAATCATAGATTGGTGCAAGATAAATAAAATTAATTATTTCCGCGCAAGTGAAAAAAATGTTTTATCTAGATATTTTTATTGCGCAAAAAAATATAATATTCAGAATATAATTCGATTAACAGCAGACAATCCCTTCGTAGATTTTGCAGAATTAAATAAAATGATAAAAATTTTTGAAAAAAAAAATTACGATTACATTTCAAACCAAAGTTTTTTACCTAAGGGAATGGGCTGTGAGATAATTGCATTTGAAGCATTAAAAAAAAGCTTTAATAAAGCAAAAAAACTAAACCAGAAAGAGCACATAAATGAATATATTCTAGAAAATAAAAAAGAATTTAAAATTAAAATATTAAAAAACAATAAAAAAAAAATATATTCTAAGTTAAATTTTAGCATAGATACAATACATGATTATAATTATTGCTCGTCGATAATAAATAATATCAGTCAACCAATAACAATAAAAAAAATTATCAAATATGCTATTATTCAACGTAAAAAGTTCTAAAAAAATAGGTTTTGGTCATTTGTCACGAAGTCTAAAGTTGGCCTCTTTATATAAAAAAAAAGATGTTTCTTTTTTGATTAATGACGATGCTCACAGTATTAAAATTCTAAAAACTAATAATTATAAAAACATATATATTTTAAAAAAATCTTACCCCCAATTAGAAAAAATTTTATTAAAAAATAAAATTAAAGTTTTTATTAATGATACACTAAAATCAAGTGCGAATTTATTTAGGTTTTTATTAAAAAAAAATATTAGAATTATTAATTTTGATGACACTTCAGAAGCTTCTACAATTGCCAACATAAATATATATCCGACAAGTTTTAAAAAAAAAAAAAATAAAAAAAATTTTTACTTTGGTCCAGAATATATTGCATTAGGAAAAGCAAAAATAAAAAAACGATTACGAAAAAAAATTAAATCTATCTTAATTATCATGGGAGGCTCGGATACCTACAACTTATCAGAAAAATTAATTAAAAAAATACTACCGTTAAAAAAAAATATTTCATTAATTGAAGGACCTTTAAAAATAAAAAAGATTAATAAAAAATATAAAAAAAAAATAAATATAATAAGTAAGCCAAAAAATATCTTTGAAGAATTTCATAAATACGATCTTTTGATCTGTGGTGGCGGGATCATCCCTTTTGAAGCAGCAGCAGCCGGGCTACCCTCTCTAATCATATCTTGCGAGCAACATGAAAAAAAAGTCGGAAAAATTTTACATAATTTAGGTTGTTCAGTATACTTGGGTCACAGGAATAAAATTAGTAAAATTTCTATCAATACTTTAGATTTGGATATAAAAAAAATGAGCGTTAATTGTCTAAAAAAAATCCATTTAAATGGAGACGAACAAATAAAAAAAATAATTCTTAAGCAAATTTTTTTATAAATAAAAATGCTTAAAATCATTGCTATACATCAACCAGATTTATTTTCTTATTATGGTTTTTTTGATAAAATTTATAAATGTGATGAGTTAATCTTTCTTGATCATGTTCAAATCTCTAAGAAAGGATGGACTAATCGCGATCGTATTAAGACTAAAAATGGTATCAGATGGTTTGTTGTGCCACTACAAAAAGGTCTTTCTAGCAAAATAAATGATATTTATATTGCTTCTGATCTTAAGTGGAAAAGTTCTTTTTTCAACTTAATTCATGAAAATTATAAAAATTCAAAATTTTTTAATGAAATTTATGGATTTGTAGAGGAATGTTTTTTAATAAATGAAGAAAAATTAATTGATTTTAATTTAAAAATATTAAATAAAATTTTTATTAAACTAAGCATTAAAAAAAAAATATATTTATCTAGCCAATTAAATCCAGATGGTTATAAAAACCTTATGTTAATAAATTTGATTAAGAATACGAAGGGAGATGTCTATTTATCAGGCGCAGGGGCAAAGGCTTATATTGATGAAAATATTTTTTTATCTCATAATTTAAAAGTTTTATGGAACACATTCAACTTCCCAGTTTATGAGCAATTGCATGGAAAGTTTGAAAAAGATTTGAGTATTTTAGATGTTTTGTTTAACTGTGGCTTTGAGTATGTCAAAAAATGTTTAGATAACAATTATAAGAGTTTTTATGATAAAAAATAAAACTGCAATTATTTTAGCTGGAGGAGAAGGGGAAAGACTTAGACCTTATACTTTAGTTCTTCCAAAACCTTTAATGCCACTTGGAGAGAATCCAATTGCAGAAATCCTTATCAAAAAGCTTGCAAAAGAAGGTTTTCAAAAAATTATATTGGCAGTAAATTATAGGGCCGATCTAATTAAATCTTTTTTCGAAAATGGAAAAAAATGGAATGTTAAAATAATTTATTCATTTGAAAAAAAACAACTTGGAACAGCTGGCCCTTTAACAATAATCAAAAACTTACCGAATAATTTTTTAGTAATTAATGGCGATGTACTTTCGAACATAAATTTAGACTTTTTTTTTCAACATCATCTTAAGTCAAAAAAATTACTATCTATTTCAATTACTTCAAGAAAAGAATTGATCGATTACGGCGTCGTCATAACAAATAAAAAAAAACAAGTAATTGATTTTAAAGAAAAACCAGTCAATAGTTATTTAGTAAGTATGGGTGTTTATTGTTTAAATAAAAAAATTTTAAATTTTTTCCCTCAAAATAAAAAATTTGGTTTTAATCAATTAATTTTATTACTTTTAAAAAAAAATATTGAAATTAATACTTTTCATCACAAAAAATACTGGTTAGACATTGGCAGACCCAATGATTATGAAAAAGCACAGCAAGATTACGAAAAATTGAATTTCATCAAGAAATAAAATGTCAGTTATCATTACGGGTTCTGATGGATTTATAGGAAAAAAATTAGTTTCTAAATTAAAAAAAAAAAGCAAAATAAAAATAATTTGTGTTGGTAAAAATTACGGTAATTTAGAAAATAAAAAAATATGGGAAAAATTACCAAAAGCAAAATTTTTAATACACTTGGCTAACAGAACTTATTCTAAAAAAACATGGGGAACCCCCTCAAAGTATATTGAGAGATCTCTGAAGTTAAATATGCATGCCGTAGAGTATTGCAAAAAACATTCAGCAAAATTAATTTTTCCCAGCAGTGTAGTTTATGGAGATATAAAGAAAAAAAAATTAAGTGAAAAACTTACCCCCAGTCCAGCAAATCCTTATACATTATCAAAATTTCTTACAGAAAATCTTTTTTATTTTTATAGTAAAATGTTCAATTTAAAAATTATTATCTTAAGAATATTTAATGTTTATGGGTTTGGACAAAAAAAGTCTTTTTTAATTCCAAAGTTATTTTTATCATTACAAAAGAAAGTTTTTTTAAATAGTATTAGTTATAAAAGAGATTTTGTTTACATAGATGATGTTATTTATGCTTTTTTAAAGGCAATGTCTGTAAAAAAAAATTTTTCTATAATTAATGTAGGCGGTGGCAAGTCTTATTCTATAAAACAATTAATTAAAAAAATTTTTAAAATAACTAAGCAACAATTAAATATTAATTATCAAAATAAAGTTTTGCCTGGAGAGCCTCTGTCTGTATGCGCCGATATACTTAAAGCAAAAAGAGTTTTGAACTGGTCTCCAAAAGTAAAAATGGACGAAGGTTTAAAAAAATACTTTAACTCAATTGCTTAATTTTTCTTGCTAATTTATGAATTTTTAATATGTATGATTTATGAATAATAAATACATCCCCATCAATAAAGGGAATTATTCTATGGATACCGAAGAAAGAGATTCTTTATTTGAAAAAAATAAAGGTTTGGGATGGGAAAAAGAATATCTTGAGTATAGAAAAAATTGGGAGATGTATCCAAAAAATTTATTTGTTTCAGAATATCCTTTATTAATAGACTTAGAACTTGCATCAATATGTAATCTAAAATGTCCTATGTGCTATACAATCAGTGATAGTTTTAAAAAAAATGTCAATACCACTAGAATGGATTTTGATTTATTTAAGAAGATAATCGATGAAGTAAAAAACAAAACTGTCGCAATAAGATTGAGCCTTAGAGGCGAAGCCACGCTAAATAAAAATTTTGTAGAATGTATAAAATATGCAAAACAAAATGGCATTAAAGAAGTCTCTACTTTAACTCATGGCTTTAAATTAACGTTACCATTTTTCAAAGATATTTCCGAAGCAGGCATAGATTGGATAACTGTTTCAATAGATGGAATTAACGAAACATATGAAAAAATAAGAAAACCATTAAAATTTACTGAACTTTTGAAAAAACTTAAAGATATAAAAGAATATAAAGATGCTAATAATTTAAAGAAACCAGTAATTAAAGTTCAGGGTATTTGGCCAGCTATTGCCGAAGATCCGGATGGATATTATTCAACTTTTGCACCAATAGTTGATCAAGTTGCTTTCAATCCTTTAATTGATTATTTGTCGAATGATAAGCAGAACAAAATTGAATATATTAATAATTTTACATGTCCTCAGCATTATCAAAGACTAGTTATTGGTGCTGATGGATTAGTAATGAAATGTTCAAATGACGAAGAAAATGCGGAAGTGATAGGCGATATCAAGAAAGAAACAGTTTACCAAATATGGCATGGGGAAAAATTAAATAATATTAGATCTCTGCACAAAGCTTGCAAAGGAATAGAAACTAGCGATGTGTGTAAAAAGTGTTATTTGCCAAGGGTTACAACAGATGATCTTACAAAAGTACAGGGCAGAGAAATTATCATCAAAAATTATACAAACAGATCCCAAGTAGTAGGAGCCTAGCTAGATTATGAATATCCTTGCAATAGGCGCTCATTTTGATGACGTTGAATTAGGATGTGGAGGAACTTTAGCAAGACACGTATTAGATAAAGACAATGTTTACGTTTATGTAGCGACGTTATCAGGTTTTAGTAATCATAATGGAGAAATGATTAGAAAAAATAGTGTGGCAAGGTCCGAGGGGGAAAAAGCCATGAAGATCCTTGGCGTAAAAAAGTTAATTTTTGGAAATTTTGAAACTTTAAAAATAAAGTTTGATGACGAATTAAATATTGAAATTTTGTCAATTATAGAAAAATATAAAATTGACACCTTATACACTCATTGGACAGGAGATGTTCATCACGATCATCAGGCAGTAGCCAAATCCTCTTTACACTCAGGTAGGCATTTAAAAAATTTATTGATGTATAGAAGTAATTGGTATCATTCTTCAGTGGTTTTTAATGGAAATTACTATGTTGATATATCAACAACATGGAAAAAAAAAGAATTAGCAATATTAGAGCACAAGTCTGAAATGTTAAGAACCAACAAAAAGTGGATAGATTTTTTCTATAATGAGGCAAAAAATGCCGGTCAAAGAATTGGGGTTAAATTAGCAGAGGTTTTCGAAGTAGTTAAGCTGTTAAGATAAATTTAACACAATGTTAAATAACTTATTTTCAATTTTATCAAAAAGACAAAAATATTTTTTCTTTTTTACTAATTTTTTAATTTTTTTTGGCGCGTTACTTGAAATGCTAGGTATTAGTCTTATTATTCCAGCAGCAACATTAATTCTTGACAGTACAAAAAAAGATTTAATTCTAAACTATTTTCAATATTTTGAAAAAATTAATACTGAGAATTTGTTAATGTATTTTTTAATTTTTATGACATTTTTCTTTCTATTTAAATTTTTTTTTTCTATTTTTTTGATATATCTGCAAGGTAATTTAATAAGAAGTTTACAACTTAATATTAGCGCAAAAGTTTTTCAAAGTTTTTCAAATTTATCTTTCGTAAGCTTTCTTGAAAAAAAATCTTCCGAATTAATTAAAAATATGAATATCGAAATACAATATTTTGCTATTGCAATTAGATCAGTTTTTTTGATTATCACTGAAAGTTTAGTGATATTAACAATTGGTATGTTGTTATTAATTTATAATTTTCAGATAACAGTTTTAGTATTGGCAATTTTTACCATAATTTTTTTATGTCTTAAATATTTCACTGGTAATAAATTGAATATAATTAGCAAAGAAAGAGAAGTAATTGAGAATAAGATAATTAAAAATTTACAAAACTTTTTTAGTTTGCAAAAAGAAATTAAAATTTATGAAAAAAATAATTTTTTTTTAGAAAAACATTTTGAAAGTTTAAAATCATTTTCTAAGATATTTAAGTCTCAGTATATAATAGTTCAATTCCCAAGATATATATTAGAGTTGATTACTTTTTTTATATTTGTTTATTTAATAATTTATTATAATTTTTTTTTAAACGAAAAAGAAAATCTAATACCAACTTTAGCCCTTTATGGCATTTCTACTTTTAGATTATTGCCTTCAATAAATAGATTGATTAATGGTGTTAACGATTTTAAGTTTTATGGACCTTCAATTAATATTTTAAAAAATGAAATAGATCCAAATCTAAATTCAAAAAAAATCGCAGAAAAATATAATGATACTAATGATCAATTAAATTTTAATAATTATTTTATACTTGATAGAGTTAGTTTTAGTTATAAAAATAATAATAAAGTTTTAGAAAAATTTTCATTTAAATTTTTAAAAGGAGAAAAAGTTGGCATACTCGGAGAAAGTGGATCTGGAAAAACAACACTTATAAATATTATAACTGGTCTTTTGACTCCAACTGAAGGAAAAATTTTAGTAGATGATATTCTTTTATCAAAACAAAATGTAAACGCTTGGCAAAATAATATTGGGTACGTGCCCCAAAACGTTGTATTAATGGATGATACTATTCGCAATAATATAGCCTTTGGTATCAAAGAAAATCAAATTGACGATCAAATTATTAAGTCTACAATAATTAAGGCAAATTTATCGTTTTTCGTAAACAGCTTAGATCAGGGTGTCAATACAATGGTTGGAGAACTCGGAAATAGTTTGTCAGGCGGGCAACTTCAAAGAATTGGAATAGCCCGAGCATTATACAAAAAATCTAAAATACTTATTCTAGATGAGGCAACTAGTTCATTAGATGAAAAAACAGAAATGAAAATTATTGAAGAGATATTTTCATTCGGTGATGAAATTACTATCATAACCGTAACGCATAGAAAAGAAAATTTAAAATTTTGCGATAAAATTATTAATTTAAATGACTATTTATAATTATAAAAAAATTAATAACGAAATATCAAAATTAAGAGTTGATTTGTTGTATTCTAAAAAAAAAAAAAATTATTATTTTTTTTCTATAATCGATTTATTTTTAAAAAAAATTAATCAATTAGCAAAGTTTCCTCTATTCCTTTTTTTTGAAATTTGTATAGGGTACAAATACCTTAAAAAAACTTTTTTTTTAAAAAATACAAATAAAAAAATAAATGCACTAATCGTTGGGAATGGACCTTCATTAAATTTTTTAAAGAAAAAAGACTTGATAATATTTAAAAAAAAAAATCATTTACTTGCCGTTAATTATTGGAATGAGCAGAGCAATTTATGTTCTGTTATTCCAGATTATTTGTGTTTTTCCGACCCAAGTTTGTTTGACAAAAAATTTAGAAGTAAAGATTTTAAAAAAAGAGATAAAAATTTATTAAGGTATTTGAAAAAAAATACCTCTATTATTTTATTAGTACCACCGAGATTGATTAAAAATTTAAAAGAAAGTGGAATTAAAAATAAGCTTTGCTCTTTTGTTGACACCCAACTAAATTACTGGGTTAATTTTACTTGTCCTCTATTACCAAGAGGTTATGTTACGTCAAGTTTTTTAAAATTGTTATCCTTTGGATTGTGGGTTGGTTATAAAAAAATTTTTATTTTAGGTTTTGATAATACATATCCTAAAGATTTATTTTCTAACTCTAGCAATAAGATTTTAGAGTATAATCATCATACAAATTCAAAAAATGATTATGTTCAAGATCAAACGGCAATATTTACTGATTTTGCAGACATTTTATGCGATTTAACAGAATTATTTATAGATATTAGAAAGTTTAAAAAGTATAAAAATATAATTAATCTTGATCCCTTTTCAATTAATACTAATTTTCAAAAGAAATCGATATTAAATAAACCATTATTTAAAATTAGCAGCAAACAAATATGATATTTAGTTTTATTAGTTTTTTTTTTATTTTTTCTTTTTCTTTATTTCTAAATTTTTTATAGGAATTCATATTTTGGTTATAAATCTGTTATAAGAAAATGATTTTAAAATCTAAAAAAATTATTTTATCAAAATGGGTTAATTTGTCAGTTAAGTCTATTAAAAAAAATGGTGAAATTGAAAAGTTTCATAGTTTTTCTCAAGCAGACTACGTTTGTACAATTGGACTAACAAAAGAAAATAAAATACCACTGGTAAGACAATATAGAATTGCTGTTGAAAAAAAAACCTTAGAATTGCCAGGTGGTTTTGTAGATAAAAACGAAACTATCGTCTCAGCTTCCAAGCGCGAATTGTACGAAGAAACAGGCTATATTGCCATTACAAAGCCATATTATTTAGGTGTTTTAATGCCAGACACAGGCAGAATTGAAAATAAAATGCACTGTTTTTTTATTAATAAAATTAAATATGATAAAAATTTCAAAGGAGAGTTAGGTATTAGCTCAACTTTATTGTCATTAAGTAAATTAAAAAATTATATTATTAATCAAAAATTGTTGCATTCTCTTCATATTTCAGCAATTTTTTTAGCAGTGCTAAAAAAAAAACTAAATCTTAAAAAATAAAAAAAAAAAAATTGAAATTTGTATAGTAGGATTGGGCTTTGTGGGTCTTACTTTGGCCGCGACATTGGCTCGCTCAGGATTAAATGTTCTTGGGATTGAAAAAAATAGCCGGATTTTTAAAAAAATTAAAAAAGGGAATCCTCATTTTTATGAACCAGGATTAGCAAAATTGCTTAAAAAATTAATATTTAAAAAAAAATTAAGAATTATTAATAAAATTGATAAAAAAATACTTTTACCAAATAATATTATAATTACTGTCGGTACTCCAGTTAATAAAAATAAAAAAATGAATATTAAGAATATAAAAAATACCGTTTCTAATATCTCAAAATTTATGCAAGAAAATACTTTGATAATATTAAGGTCAACAGTAGGCGTGGGTATTTCTAGGCGAATAGTTCTTCCGCTTCTTATAAAATCTAAAAAAAAATTTCAATTATCATTTTGTCCAGAAAGAACTTTAGAAGGAAAAGCGCTAAAAGAGTTAAAAGAATTACCGCAAATAATTGGAGGATTAGATGATAAATCTATAAAGCAGTCAAAAAAAATTTTTAATAAAATTACTAAAAATTTAATTATTGTAAAAAATATTGAAACAGCAGAAATGATAAAGTTAATAGACAATGTTAATCGAGATATTTTTTTTGGTTATGCCAATGAAGTTGCGAAGGCTTGTGATATAGTTGGTATTAGTGCGACAGAGGTTATCAAAAAAGGTAAATTATATTATCCTAGAACAAATTTACCTTTGCCTGGTTTAGTAGGAGGACCATGTCTAGAAAAAGATCCATATATTTTTTCTGAAAGTTTTTTGAAGCACAAATTTCAAACCAGAATAACTATGGCAGCGAGAAAAATGAATGAAATTCAACCAATAGATTCCTCTAATTTTATTTTAAATAAATTTAAATTGAAGTTTAAAAAGTCAATAAAGAAAATTCTTTTAATAGGTCTGGCTTTTAAGGGAACCCCAACAACTAGCGATATTAGAGGAACAATGGCAATTCCTATAATTAATTTTTTTAGAAAAAAAAACCCAAAAATTATTATTAATGGCTACGATCCTTTTGTTAAAAAAGAAGATTTTAAGATTTTAAAAATAAAAAAAATTCAAAGTATAAATAAAGCTAATAAGAATGATTTAATAATTATAATGAATAACAATAAGATTTTTTTAGACATGGGAATAAACAAAATTGCTGCACTACTTAAAAAAGAAGGTTTAGTTTACGATTTTTGGTCTTTATTTAAATTAAACAAAAGCCACATATCAAAACAAAGATATTATATATCTCTAGGCAATCATTATTTAGATAAAAAAATATGAATAAGACGCAAAAAAAAATTTTAGTTACTGGAGGTTCAGGTTTTATTGGTGCTGCAATTATTAAAAAACTAGTTTTAGAAGGGCATAAAGTTAAATGTTATGACAATAATTCTCGTGGCTCATTAAGAAGATTAGATAGTTGCATTCAAAATATAGAATTTATTGAAGGTGATATAAGAGATATTGATCGTCTCACTAAATATTCAAAAAAAATTGATTGCATGATTCATCTTGCATTTATCAACGGAACAGAATTTTTTTATAAATTTCCGGATCTTATTCTGGATGTGGGCGTTAAAGGAATAATGAATGTCATTGATGCTTGTAAGAAAAACGAGGTAAGTGAATTAATATTGGCATCTAGTTCTGAGGTTTACCAATATCCCAAAGTTATACCTACTCCAGAAAATATAAGTTTGGTAGTTCCAGATGTATTAAATAATAGATATTCATACGGAGCTGGAAAAATAATAAGCGAGGTAGTGGCTATCCATAATAAAAAATTTTTTAATTCAGTTAAAATATTTAGACCGCATAACGTTTACGGCCCAGATATGGGTTGGGAACATGTGATACCCCAATTTATATTAAAATTTCTCGAAATAAATAAAAAAAAAAAAAAAAATTTTATATTGCTTGGAGATGGGAGTCAGACTAGATCTTTTAACTTTATTGATGATTTTGTAAAGGGTTTCTTTCATATATTTGAGAGTAGTGCAAAACTTGATATTTTTAATATTGGAACATCAAAAGAAATTAATATTTTAAATTTAGCTAAAAAAATATCAAAAATTCTTAAATATGAAGTAGAATTTTTTTATTCAGAAAAACCCAAAGGAGAAACAAGTAGAAGATGTCCAGATATTTCAAAAATTTATTCTTTGGGTTACAAACCATCGTTTAATATTGACCAAGGACTGGAAATTACATGTGATTGGTATAAAAATAATCTACATTTAAAAAAATGAAATTTAGATCAAGGAAACTAACAGTTTGCAGAGTGTGTAATGAGAGGTCCTTTTTTTCATATTTAAATCTTGGCAGCCATCCTCCATCAAATAGTTTTGTAGAAAAAAAAAAAATTAAAAATCTAAAAAAATTTCCTTTAAATTTAGTGATTTGCAAAAAATGTTCTCTAAGTCAATTAGACACGATAGTCTCAGAAAAAGATATTTTTAGCGAGTATATGTATCTTTCGTCATCTTCTACTGCCTTAGTTCAGCACTATAAAAAAATGACCACAGAAATTCTTAATAGATTTAAACCACTAATAAAATCTTTAATAATTGATATTGGTTGTAATGATGGAATAACCTTGCTGAATTATAATAAGAGTAAATATAGAGTTTTGGGCGTAGAACCTTCTTCAGTTGCAAAAATAGCTAAATCTAAAAAAATTGACGTAATAAACTCTTTTTTTGATTTTGATGTCTCAAAAAATATTAAAAAAAATTTTGGATATGCATCAATAATTACAGCAACAAATGTTTTTGCGCATATTGATGATATTCAAAATTTTGTTTCAGGAATTGCTAATATATTAGAAAGAAAAAATGGTGTTTTTGTTATAGAGTTTCCATACGTCCTTGATATGATTAAAAATTTATATTTTGATACTATTTATCATGAGCATTTATCATATTTGTCTATTACGCCTTTAGTTTATTTGTTTAAAAAATTTAATATGAAAATATTTGACATTATTAAAACTGAAGTAGGAGCATCAGGCCCAAGTCTTAGGATTTATGTTTGCTATAGTAATTCAAGGCATGTTCAAAAAAAAATTGTTGGCAATTATTTAAAAAATGAAAAGAACTTTAAAAAAAACAACTATGAAAAATACAAATTATTTTCAAAAAAAGTTTTTTTAATAAAAAAAAAAATAAAATTAATTATTTTAAACTTAAAAAAAAATAATAAAATTGTAGGCGCTTTTGGAGCCCCCGCTAAAGGAAACACATTATTAAACTATTTAAAACTAAGTTCAAAAGATATCAAATTTGTTTGTGAGAATAATAAATTAAAAATCGGAAAATTTACTCCAGGTTCAAACATTGAGATTGTTTCAGATAGAGTCTTTATCTCTTCTGGTATAAAATTTGCGCTATTATTATCTTGGAATTACTTGGATTTTTTTAAAAAAAATAGCGAATTTATTAAAAATGGCGGGAGGTTTATAGTCCCTTTTCCTAATCCCAAAATATTACAATGAAAAAAATATCTCTGAAAGTTAATTTTAAAGACAAAAGAGGCATAATCGTGGATCTTTTGTCTAAAAAAAATATTAACGCTATTACATATTTAACAATAAAAAAAGGTTTTGTTAGAGGAAATCATTTTCATAAAAAAACAAAACAATGGAATTATATTATTTCAGGAAAAATGAGGCTTATCGGACAGTTTAGTAATAAAGTAAAAAAGTATAAAATTCTTAAAAAAGGCGATTTATTCTTATCAGAAGTTATGGAGAAGCATGCGCTGGTAGGAGTAACAAATGTTGAGTTGTTAGTATTTACTCAGGGCCCAAGAGGCGGAAAAGAGTTTGAGAATGACACTTTTAGATTGCCGGATGATAAAAAATTAATCTAAATGAAAATTAAATATAGAGTTTCTATACCTTTTTACAATCGAGAAGAAAAAAAAAATCTTTTAATTGCATTTGATAAGAATGAAATTTCAGGTTTTTATGGTTCATTTATAAGTAAATTTGAAAAAAATTTTTCAAAATTTTCTGACTGCAAGTATGGTGTGTCTGTTAACAGCGGAACTACAGCACTTCATCTCGGACTTTTGAGCGTTGGCATTAAAAAGGGGGATGAGGTTATAGTCTCTACTTTAACAAATATGGCAACTATATTCGCAATTCTTTACATTGGAGCAAAACCAGTACCAATTGATATTGAAAAAGACAGCTTTAATATTGATGTAAATTTAATCGAAAAGAAAATAAATAAAAAAACAAAAGCAATTTTAGTAGTTCATTTATTTGGGCAACCTGTTGAAATGAATATTGTTAAAAAAATTGCAAAAAAATATAGTTTAAAAATTATTGAAGATTGTGCAGAGGCTCATGGAGCACTTTATAAAAATAAAAAAGTAGGATCACTAGGAGATGTTGGATGTTTTAGTTTTTATGCAAATAAAATAATTAGCACCGGAGAAGGCGGTATGCTAACTTTTAATAAAAAATTATATGCAGAAAAAGCAAAAAATTTAAAGGGACTTGCATTTGGTAAACAAAATAAATTTATGCATAGAGACATAGGCTATAATTATAGAATGAGTAATTTACAATCAGCATTGGGTTGTGCTCAATTGAAAAAAATTAATTCAATTATTAAAAAAAAAATATTTATTGCTAATCAGTACAGGATAAATCTAAAATATAATAATATAATAAAAGTGCCTGCGGCTAAGCCAAATACAAAAAATGTTTATTGGATGATATGTGTTACAATTAAAGATTGTAGCCACAAAAATATAAAAAAAATTATGGAATTTTTATTAAAAAAAGGAATTGAAACGAGAGAGATGTTCGTTCCTTATAATATGCAAAATTTTTTTTTAAAACAAAAAGTAGTTTTTAAAGAAGAATGCCCATTAGCTAATGCAGTATCTAAAAATACTTTCTATTTGCCATCCGGTGTTGAATTAAGAGAATTTGAAATCAAGTATATATCTAATCAGTTATTAAGAGCAGTACAAAAATATGCCTAAAAAAAATTTCGATATCTACGCAGATTATTATGACGAATTGTATAAAGATAAAAATTATAAAAAAGAAACAAATTTTGTTATTAAAAATTTAAAAAAAAATAAAAAAAAAATAAAAACAATTCTTGAAATAGGCTGTGGAACAGGGAGTCATTCAATTTTTTTAGCAAAATCAGGATTTTCAGTAGTTGGTATTGATTCTAGTAAAAAAATGATTGAAGTTGCGAATAAAAAAAAAAATAATTTAAATATTTTTTTAAAAAAAAAATTAATTTTTAAAAATATAAATGTTTTGGAATTTAAAACTAAAAAAAAATTTGACGCAGTAATAATGTTATTTCATGTTTTTAATTTTTTAAATTCAAAAAAAAAAATAACTAAATTTGTTAATAAAATTTTTAATATCGTTAAATTTTCTGGAATTTTATTATTCGATTTTATAAATGCCGATTGTGCGATTAAAAATAAACCAAAAATTATAGAAAAAGAAATAAAAACTAAATTATATTTTTTAAAAAGATCTACTAAGCCTATACTGAATTTAAAAAAGAGAAATTTGAAAATAATATTTAAAATAATTGTTAATTTTTATTTTATTAAAAAGCAAATTAAATTTTTAGAGACGCATAATTTAAGTATTTTTTCAAAAAATCAATACGTTAACTTTTTTAATAAAAAGTTAAAATTACTAAGAATTGGACCGTGGTTAAATATGTCTTCAAATCTTACAAATAATCATTGGAATGGTTATGCAGTATTTAAAAAAGAAAATAAAATATGAAAGTTGCAACTATACTAGAAAATAATATTGACGTGGGTGGAGGTTATACAATGGCGTTATCATCTTTAATACAAATTGATGGCTATCTAAAAAAAAATAATATTGAACATAATATTTATGTTTATACAAAAAATAATTTAACAATTCTTCAATCTTTTAATATTTCTGCTCATTTACTTAAATATAACTTTCTTAATAAAATTTTTTCATATTATAATTTTAGTTTATTTGCACTTTATTTTCAAAGTAAATTCCAATTTTTAAGCAATCTAGAAAAAAAACTAATTTCTGACAAAGTTGATTTGGTAAATTTTGTAACCACATCACCTACACCCTTCGTTTTACAAAAATTAAATTATATATTTACTGTTATGGATATTTGTCACAGAGATTATCCTGAATTTGCAGAGGTTAAAGATTTTAATATATTTAGAAAGAGAGAGATGTTATTACAAGAATGTCTCGCGCCCGCAACAATAATTATTACCGAATCTGAAGAATTAAGAGATAAAATTTCTTTAAAATATTCTATAGATAAAAAAAGAGTTATTAATATACCGAATTATGTTTCACCATTTATAATCAATCAAAATTTTTCTGAAAAAGAAATAAACGAAGTCCAAAATAAATATTTATTACCAAAAAGTTTTTTCTTTTATCCCGCTCAGTTTTGGGAGCACAAAAATCATATTCGAATTATAGAAGCTGTAAATATTTTAAAAAAAAAAGATAAAGAATTTAGTGTTATTTTTTGTGGTTCAGATAAAGGTAATCTTAGTTATATACGCAATGAAATAAAAAAACACAATTTAGAAAATAATATAAAAATTTTAGGATTTATTTCAACAAAGGAATTGAGTATTTTGTATAAATTGTCTTTTGCTGTAATTATGCCAACATTTTTTGGGCCAACTAACATTCCTGTAGTTGAAGCTTGGTATTATAATATACCGTTGATATATTCATCACATTTAAAAAACCAAGTTGAAGATGCGGCCTTACTTGTGGATCCATTGAATTCTAAAGATATAGCAGAAAAAATGGAAGAAATATGCATAGAGAATGTTAGGTTAAATTTAATTCAAAATGGAAAAAGAAAATTAGAGGATCTTAAAAAAAGTAGAGAATTAGGTTATTTGACTTTTATTGAAAAATTAAAATTATTTGATTACATGAGAAAATGCTGGACAAGCGAATAAAAAAAAAAATTGCACTAATAACAGGAATAACTGGACAAGATGGTTCTTATTTAGCAGAGTTATTACTCGCTAAAAATTATATTGTACATGGAATTATAAGAAGAAGTTCCTCATTTAATACTGATAGAATTAGTAAGATATACCAGGCTCCAACAGTTAAAAATAAATCTCTATATTTACATTATGGAGATCTCTCCGACGCGACATCCATATCTAACTTGATAAGAAAAGTCATGCCGGATGAAATATACAACTTAGCTGCACAATCCCATGTTGGAGTTAGTTTTCAAATTCCAATATATACTTCAGACATTAACGCCTTAGGTTGTTTGAGAATTTTAGAAGTAGTTAAAGATTTAAAAAACAAAAAAAAAATTAAATTTTATCAAGCTTCGACATCAGAACTATATGGAAAAATACAAGAAAAAAGACAAAGTGAAAGAACTAGCTTCTATCCTATATCACCTTATGCAACCTCAAAGCTTTTTGCTTATTGGATAACTAAAAATTATAGAGAAGCTTACAATATGTTTGCGTGCAATGGGATTTTATTTAATCATGAATCTCCAAGAAGGGGAGGGACATTTGTAACTAAAAAAATAACAACAAGTCTTTCAAAAATTTACTTCGGATTAGAAAAGATAATGTTAATTGGAAATCTAAAGTCTAGAAGAGATTGGGGGCATGCAAAAGATTATGCTTACATGCAATGGAAAATGCTTCAAATAAGCAAACCTGATGATTTTGTAATATCAAATGATTTCAACATGACAGTAAAAGAATTTATAAACAGAAGTGCAAAAGTATTAGGATTTTCAATAGAATGGAAGGGTAAAAAATTTAATGAAAAAGGTTACGTAAAAAATATATTTAAAAAAATAGATAAAGAATGTCAAATAAAGCAAGGACAACTTGTAATCAAAGTAGAAAAAAAATATTTCAGGCCCCTTGATGTAAGTGAACTTAGAGGAGATTCTTCAAAAGCAAAAAAAATTCTAAAATGGAATCCAAAGATAAAAATTGAGAGTTTAATAGAAGAAATGGTCCAGCACGATTTTTCATCAGCAAGAAATACTTACATTATTAAAAAAATTAATGAAAAAAAAAAGTAAAATATTTATTGCAGGGCATAATGGCTTAGTTGGTTCAGCAATTATAAGGAAACTTAATACAGAAGGTTATAAAAACCTTATTTTTAAAAGAAGTTCTGAATTAGACCTCACAAATCAAGCCAGTGTTGATAATTTTTTTAAAAAACAAAAACCAGAAATAGTTATATTAGCAGCAGCAAAAGTCGGCGGAATTTACGCCAATAGTACATATCCAGCAGATTTTATTTATAAAAATATAATGATTCAATCTAATGTAATACATGCCGCTTTTAATAATGGAGTAAAAAAATTTATATATTTAGGATCTAGCTGCATATATCCAAAAAAATCAAAACAGCCAATTAAAGAAGATTATTTACTGACAGGTAAACTTGAAAAGACAAATTTAGCATATGCAATAGCTAAAATAGCTGGCTTAATTATGTGTCAATCATACAATGCTCAATATAAAAATAAAACTGATTATAGATGTTTAATGCCAACCAATCTTTATGGACCAAATGATAATTATCATAAGTTAAACAGTCACGTAATCCCCGCTTTGATAAGACGAATACATGAGGCCAAAATAAAAAAAATAAAAAAAATTAAAATATGGGGCACTGGAAAAGTTAAAAGAGAATTTTTGTACTCAGATGATTTAGCTGATGCAATTATTTTTTTGTTAAAAATTAAAAAAGAAAAATACAAAAAATATATAAAAAACGAATATGATATAGTAAATATTGGCTCCGGTTACGAATATACAATTAAGAATTTAGCGAAAATTATAACTAAAGTAGTAGGTTTTAAAGGAAAAATTATTTGTGATATAAAAAAACCAGATGGAACTTCTAGAAAGTTCTTATCAAACAGAATATTAGCGAAACTAGGTTGGAAACCTCAAATTGCCTTACATAAAGGATTAAAAAAAACTTATGAAGATTATCTAGGCAATTATGCCTAATAAATTCGCTGTAATTACAGTGCACTCCGGCTGTTTAAAAAAACTTTTTATTACTATTAATTCAATTGATACCCAATCAATAAAACCCGAATTACATTTAATTGTTAGCAAACAATATGTAAATATAGATAGCAATACAAATTATAGAAAATTTATTTTTAATAAAGACAACTCTTTATATAACGCTATGAATATTGGACAGTCATTAGCAGCAAACTTTTCATTTTTGTATTTGAATAGCGGAGATTATTTTTATTCAAAAAATTCTATATCTATAATCAAAAAGTACAGTAAAATTTATCAGAATAAGTGCTTAATATTTAAAACTGTATTAAATTACAATAATTTAACTTTTGAACCAAAGGATAATTTTTTTTATTCTACTATTTTTAGACAACACCCATCCTTTATTTGCCCGCCCCACAGACGAAAAAATAAATTTAATGAAAAATATTCCATTTTATCAGATGGTATTTGGATGAAAAGTCAAAGTGAAAGATTTGGCTACAAAAAAATTAATTTAAAAATATCCGTATTGTCTCTTGGAGGAATATCCTCAAATCCAAAATTAGTTTCAATCAAAGAATATTTTTCATTTTCTATAAGAGCGGGCTTAAAAGAATTATTGAAATTTTTTATTAAGAGAATTTTTAATAATAATATTTTTTATAAAATAATTTTTAAAAAAAATTTTAATTTAAAATGATATTCGAAAAATTTTATAATTATAGTATCTTTAATGGAACTTTGAACCATTTAATAAGAAGAATAGATAGCTCATGTAAATTAAAAAAATCTAATCCAATAATTATCAATTGCATCAATCCTCATTCGTTCATAGTATCATTAAAAGACTATATATTTTGCAAATCACTATTAAATACTAATTTAAATTTAATAGATGGCATTGGTATTTACATTTACTTAAAATTTTTTAGAAAGTTGAATAGGGTTAATAGAATAACGGGGTACGATATTTTTGAAAAGCTTTTAAATAAAGATTTAAAATTTTTTTTTTTAGGAGGAGATAATCGTACCACAACTATAATATCAGAAAAATTAAAAGAAAAAAAAGTTCAGACGTGGTCTCCTTCATATTCTGAAAATTTTTCAGAGAAAGAAAATAAAAGTATAATTAAAAAAATAAATAAATTTAAGCCAAACATTTTATTTATTGGGTTGACTGCACCTAAACAAGAAAAATGGTCCTATCAAAATAGAAATAAATTGCATTGTAATTGCATAATAAATATAGGAGCTGTTTTTGATTATTATGCAGGAATTTATTATAGAGCACCGAAATTTTTTAGAAAAATAGGATCGGAGTGGCTATTTAGACTTTTACAAAAACCAAACATGTGGAAAAGAACATTCGTTTCCGGGATAATTTATTTTATTTATATATGTGTATTTAAAAAGCAAAATTCTATTTATTTTGACATTGAAGATAATATAAAAAAAATTGATGCAATCATAAATAAAAAAAAATCTTTTATATTCTCGGCTTTTAATTTAGCTTTTTTTAGTAATATTTATTCTGGTAAATTGAAGTTAAGAAAATATACATTTTTGTGGTCTGATGGTATATTTGGTAAATTCTTTAATAAAAATATTAAAAAAATTCCTGGATCTCAATTAATTGATAGGATTAAGCTTAATAACAAATACAAATCTATTCACATTATTGGCAATACGGATGCAAAAGTTACTTCTTTTATAAAAAAAAAGTTTAGTAGCCAAATAATAGATTTTACTCCATTACCCTTTGAAAATATAAAAGAAATTTGTAAAAAAATTCCAAAAATTAAAAAAAATTCACTAGTATTAATAACATTACCAACTCCTAAACAAGAAATTATTGGTGAAGAAATTTTAAAAAAAAACGCAATGAGTAAAATTATTTGTATTGGAGGCGGTTTGAGAATAGCTAGTGGTTCAGAAAAAAAATGCCCTTCCTTTATGTACAATATGGGACTTGAGTTTCTCTGGAGACTTAATTCAGATACGAGCAGAAGAGTCAAAAGGCTATCAATTGATTTATTTTATTTTTTCAAAAGCTTAATTAATTTGGATATTCTTTTATATTCTTATAAAAATGAAAAATAAAATCAAATCAAATCCGCAAGATATATATGCATGGTGTTGTGATTATGAAGATTACAGAGGAGAAGGAAGGCTTGCAAGATGCTTTGTTGAATATGTTATAAAAAAAAAAAAAATTAATTTTTATATTAAAACTCCTTATTATTTTAGTCGAATAGATAAAAATAATATTAATAATTTTAAAATAAAAAATAAAAAAAAAATTAATTTAAGTTTAGCTGGTAAGTATGCCTCTCCATTAGTCGGAATATTATGGTTATGGAAAAATTTTTTTTTATCTAGAAAAATTGCATATATAAATTTTAACCCTTTATGGAATATTTTTGTATTTATTTGCTCCCCCCCAGGAACTATTTTTGGACCAATCACAGGTAGCATTTATGATGGAAATGTAAGAAATATTAGTCAATTTATTCGTGCTTTTTTGTTTCCGTTTCTTTTTAAAATAAGTCTTTATTTTCTTAAAATAAGAAAAAATAAATTACTATTTTCTACAAGTTTACTTAAAAAGGTTATTCCTAAATACTTTTTTAATAACTGTATATTTGATTTCCAAATTATTTATTACAATTCTATTCTTAAAAAGAATAGTAGTATAAAAAAAAATATTGATTTAATTTATTATAATAGAGACCATCATCAAAAACAAAATGTAACTACGCTAAAAATTCTTAAATTTCTAAGTAATCAAAATGAATTTAAAAAAATAGTTATCGGAAACAATTTGCTTTTAAAAAATTATTACAATTCAGAAATTGTTGAACATAAAAAATTATTATTTTTGTTATCAAAATCAAAATACACTTTTTTTTCCCCTGAAAATCATTTATCTATGTTTTTATTGGAAGCTTTGTCTGCTGATGTTAAAATATTTATCGATAATAAAAATAAAGAAATTCTAAAATATTTTGAAAAGAGTAATTTTATCTTCCTAGATTTTACAAATGAAAAAAAACTCTTAAAAAAAATATTATTTTATTTGAACGTTAATTTTAAAATGAGGAAAACGAAATTAAAAAAAAATATTTTAAATAATATAAATAATAAAATTAACCATTATTTAGATGAGTTTTAGCTTTTTGATCAAATAAAAAATACTGCTTGTAATTAGTAAAAAATCAACACTATAAAAAAGAAATCCATTTTCAACTAAAGATCTTAAAGTTAAAGAAATTATACAGCACACACTAAAACAAAGATAAACATCAGTGTTTAATTTTGTTTTATTATAAAATGTATATAATATTATTTTTAGAAATTTTTTTATAATTAAAAAAAAAGAAAAAAGACCCAACAATCCTCCACAAAGAAATACATAGAGTATTCCGTTGGAAAGATCATTTCCTTTTGTGGTTATTATTTGTCTATCAAATTGAGGGCCATTACCAAATAATATATTTTTTGTTTTAGAATTAATTAAATGCACATAAACTATTCTCCATTTATCAATTCTGCCAGTGCTAAAGTCATCTAATTTTCGAAAATTATCCTGTGCGTCCACTTCCACTCTATTATACCCTAATTCGCCCTGAAACATAAATAGCCTATTTTCTTGCACTCTATTCTTTTTAAAAAAAATACTCGAACACATTGGAATGATAATAAGTAGCAAAAAATATTGAAACATTGTTTTAATTATTCCTTTTTTTTTTTTCATAAAAAAAATAATCAAAATTAATTGAACTGTTATTAATACCATCCCCTGCCTGCTTTCCAGCATCGTTATTAAAAAATTTATAATAAAAATTATAAGCAAATAAATTTTATTTTTTTTAATAAAGTAATGGCAAGTTATAAAAATATTTAACATACACAACATTCTAGATATCCCATTATTATTAGTTACAATTTCAATATTTGAAAAATTTAAATAATAATTAGAAATAATATAAAAATTATTTGAAATAAAAAAAATTATAATGTAAATAAATATAAGTAGTAAATTAATTTTTAATAAAATAGTTTTATCTATCGCATCAATCTTGCTAAAATTATTTAATATAACTAATGTGTTGGTCATTTGCAGAATAAAAGTGAGGTAATAAAAAAAATCTATATTTAGTTCAGAAGGTGTATCTATAATAAAATTGATCAACCCGAATAAGTAAGCGATCGGTATTAAGCAAAAATAAAAAAAAATCCTATTTTTTATATTTTCTTTCTTATCAAAAATAAAAATAACTGCATTAATTGCAAATATACATAATGACTGATTTCTATAAGCTAAAATAGAACTTAGTGAAAAATCTTTGTAAGCAGTATTTATAAAACTTCCTATAGATAGCCATTGATGTGACCAGGATAATAATATAATTGTAAATATGATGTAATTTTGGTTTTGTTTAATTTTACCAATATTCAATTTAGATAAAAAATTCATGTTTAGTTATCTTATATTAAGAAATAAATTTAATTTTTCTACATTATTTTTTTTAACATTAGTAGCAAGTTTAATACCTTTTGCTCTTATTTTAGGCGCTTTTATTGCAGAAGTTCTGATTTTTATTTTATCCGTTTTTTTTTTATATTTTGTGTACTTAAAAAAAATCAACAAAAATTATTTAGATAATTTTACAAAATTTTTATTTCTATTTTGGTTTTATTTATTTATTAAAAGTCTTTTGAACTATGAACCTAGCTATTCAATTATAAGATCTTTTTTTTATTTTAGATATATTTTTTTTTCTGTTTTAGTTTCTTATTTGATTATAAATTACTCCAATTTTAAAAAATTTTTTTTATATTTTCTTACAGTGACCCTGACTATTTTGGTTGTTCATGCATACGGACAGCATCTATTTAATATAGATCTTTTTTATTTAAACTTTAAAAATTTTTCTATAATTCAAAACCACGAATTAATAATCAATATATGGAAACAACCAGTAGATTATAGAATTTCAGGTTTATTTTATACGGAAAGTATTCTTGGAAGTTTTTTGAGTAAAGTTTTACCACTCTACATAGCTCTCTTATTTTATTATGAAAAAAAATCTTTTTTTTACATTTTTTTAGCATTGAGCTCACTAGTTCTTATTGTCATTAGCGGCGAAAGAGCAGCAATTGCTGTTTCCTTAATTTTTATAATTCTTTTATTAATAGGCACTTCATTTAAATTTAAGTATTATTTATTTATATTTTACTTTCTTGCAGTTTCACTTATTTTTTTTACAAATCCAAATGTTAAACAAAGATTATACACAAGCACCGTCACTAGCATTTTTGAAGCAAAGGTTGATAAAGTAAATAATGACGTGAGCATATCTATCAGTGATAATCTGATATCTAGAATTACAAAAAAAATTAATTTTTTCTCTCAGGGACATGAAGGTCACATGCGTGCAGGACTACAAATTTTTAATGATAATAGATTGTTTGGGATTGGTATAAAGGGATTTCGTTATGAGTGTGGCAAAGGTAAATACACTTTAAACAATTTTTATGCATGCACTACACATCCTCATAATACGTATGTTCAATTATTAGCAGAAACGGGTATTTTTGGATTTTTGTTTGTATTAATTTTTTATATTTATTTAGCATTCTTAGCACTAAAGTTTATTTTTTATAAACAATATAGAAATATAAAATATAATTATTACAAGGTATTAGTATTCTCTTTAATTGCAAATTTATTCCCATTTTTGCCATCAGGAAGTTTTTTTAATAATTGGATGTCAATAACGTATTTTTTGACATTAGCATTTTTTATGTCCGAGCACAAAAAAATTGACAGCAATTAAATTGTAAATGCTTTTCTTAATTTTGCTGCTAAATCTTGCCATGCTGCAATACTATCAGAGTATTTCTAAAATTATTAAAGTTTACGATTATCCCTTTTATAAAAGAAAAATTCACAAAACTAAAACACCCTTAATCGGCGGTTTTTTACTATTAGCAAACATAATTTTTATAAATATTTTATATTTTTTTTTTAAGGATTTTTACTTTACCGATCTAAATAAAATTTTTGGAGATCATAATAAATATTTTTTTTTCTTATTTTCATCTTTAATTATTTTTTTAATTGGTTACTTAGATGATAAAAAAAATTTGAATGCTAATTTGAAATTTTTTTTATTTTTATTAATCACAGCTTTATCTGCTCACCTAGATCATAATTTATTATTAGAAACAATTGTGATAAAATCTTGGAATATCAATATTAATTTACTTAAGTTAAGTTTGATTTTTACAGTTCTTTGTTTTTTACTATTTATAAATGCCGCCAATATGTACGATGGTATAAACTTGCAATCTGGTCCTTATTTTTTCGGAGTGTATTCTTATCTTCTTTACAAGTTTGGTATAAATAGTTTTTTTATAATGATTTTAATTTTTCTCATAATTTTTATTTTGTTAAACGCTAAAGGAAAAATATTCTTTGGTAATTCTGGTGTATATTTAATTTCATTTATTACATCTTATATAATGATTAAACAGTATAATAATTTAGAAGTAATAAGTATTGAAGAAATATTTTTGCTTATGTCCATCCCGGGCTATGATATGCTTAGATTATTTTTAAGCAGATGTTATCAAAAGCGAAGCCCTTTTTCTTCAGACAGGAATCATATTCATCATATTATTTTGAAAACTAGAGGCATTCATTTTACTCAACTATTTCTTTTTATTTTAAATTTCACGCCAATATTAATTGGAAGTATCATCGGGTATTATTATGCTTTATTCTTGAGTTCTTTTATCTATTTATTTGTTTTCTACTTTTTTCGGAGATTATCAATTTAGGATGAAGTGTAATGATAGTTAATTCTTTTATTATTTACTGTTTATTAAACTTTTATTTATTAGCAGGAAACTTTTTTTTAAAATTTTCCGGTCCAAAATCTATTTTTCGTAATGCAATGCTATCAGAGAGAATTATAGCTGGAATTTTTTTTTCCAATTTTTTTTTTTTAATAATAAATTTTTTTTTACCTACCAGAAGTCTATTTGTATTAATTATTTTTTTTTCATTTCTTTTTTTGATATTATTTAAATATTTTTTTCTTATTAAAAAAAACTTTATTTTTTTTTTAATAATTTCTATAGTCTTTTCTCCACTAAGTATTTATATGAATCCTGGTTATGATGGAGGTCTTTACCATCTTCCTTTTCAAAAAATTTTGCAAGATCAAAGTATTCATTTTGGACTTTCTAATGTTCATAATCGCTACGGATTAACAGGTATTACTAACTATTTTAATTCTTTTTTGTGGCATAAAAACTTTGCTAACATTTTGTCTTCAAATCAAACAATTCTTTTTTTATGTTTCTTTTTAATAATAAAAGACAATCTAAAATTAAACAAAGGATACCTTAATGTTTATATTATCTCTGCCATATTTACATTTCCGTTGTGGTATCGATACGCACCGTTGCAATATGGGACGGTTGATATAATTTTTTCAATATTTTTTTTTATTCACTTCGTGTATTTGTCGAAATTAATTTTTAAAAATTATGATAAAGACAAAAATTTTGAAGAAATTTTTTATATATTTTGCATGTGTAGCACCTTTACATTTGCTGCCAAACCCACAGGATCGATTTTAATTATTAATTTAATTATAGTTTTTTTATTCTTGTATAGAAAAATTTATAATTCTTTTAAAAAATTGTTTTTTGATAATGTAATTTTTATTATTTTTTTTATTATATGGCTTATTAGAAATTTAATAATTTCGGGATGTTTTATTTATCCAGTGGTTTTAACTTGTTTTAATGTTGATTGGTTTGACTTACAAAATACTTTGAATATTAATACTTCCATCAAAGTTTGGAACAGCCAATATTCTAGTTTATTGGCAGATAACTTTTTAAAAATTTATAATAATTATATCGGTTTTTTTTTTATTTTTTTTTTCTTACTATTTACTTCTTACAAATTTTTTTATGTCTCTATTTTATACGTTTATACAAAGTATAAAAACTTCATATTTTCAGTTTTAGTTATTTTATTTATAATTTTATCATTACATTTGACCGAATTAAAAAATTTAGAATACTTATTTAAGAAAGATAAACAATCTATAGAAATTTTTTTAATTATTAAAAATGAATTTTTGTATATTTTGCTTTTCTACGCAATTTCTCTTTGTATACTATTTTTAAATTTTGTTAAAAATGATAAATTTTTTCTAGAAAAACTATTACGCTTTAAATTTTTTTTACCTTTAATTTTTTTTATCATTTTATTTTTTTTCTGGCTTTTAAATGCTCCACACCCAAGACTAGGTCAATTTTTATTACTATTGTTTGTGCCCTCAATTGTATTTACTTTTGTTCAATATCAGAATATTCAATTTAGAAAATTTTCAGTTAATTTTATTTATATTTCTATTGCTTTTTTAATTATAAATTTATCTATTTTTAGTAATTTAAAAAAATTTCAATACAATGATATTTTTTTTTATCAGATGCGAATTCCAGAAACTAGCGTTTCAAAAAGAAGTAATTTTGGATATAGGTTAACAAATCCAGATGATGATCAATGTTGGGCAGAACCCAATTGTTATCCTTATGAAGATGCCTTGATATACAAAGAATTTATATATTATAATTTTTACAAAAAATTTAACTAATTTTTAATTTTATTTGTATTGTTTATTATTTAATAGTTGAATGTAAGTCATGCCTAGCTACCATTTAGAATATTTTGTAAATTATTTTATTTATCCTTCCATGTTAATATCTATTTACTCGATTGTTCTTGAAATCGGTTTTTAAGATAATATAAATATTTATCAAAAAAATAATTAATTAATCGTTTTTTTATATTTAATGATATTGTCAATAATAGTTCCCGCATATAATGAAGAAAAAACGATTATCCAAATATTAGAAAAACTTCGAGAGACCAAACCAGATAATGTTTCTTATCAAGTAATTGTTGTCAATGATTGTTCAAAAGATAACACAAGGTCTTTATTAGAAGCAAATGATCATCTTTATGAAATTTTGATAAACAACTCTAACAATATTGGTAAAGGGGGGTCTGTCAAAAAAGCATTGGAAAGCGCTCAGGGAGAGTATGTTATTTTTCAAGACGCAGATCTCGAATACGATCCATTAGATCTAACTAAATTTGTAAATTTAATATTAAAGTTTAAACCGGATGTTATTTTAGGATCGAGATTTAACTACGATAGATATTCCAAATCTCATAATTTTTTTAACAAAATTGGAAATCATTTTTTGTCATTTTTATTTAATATTTTGTTTAATACTACATTTACAGACATTTATTGTTGTTATTTTTGTTTTAAAAAAAAATTAATTGAGCCAAAAAATTTAAATACTTATGGTTTTGAACAGCAGGCTGAAATTTTAGCAAAGTGTGTAAAAAATTCAAATTCATTCTATGAGGTTCCAGTTAATTATAGCGGTCGATCTGCACTTGAAGGAAAAAAAATTAAATTTTATCATGTGTTTTCTGTCATAAAAGAAATTATAAAAAACAGAATTGTATGAAACAAAAAATTGTTATAACTGGAGGCCTTGGTTATCTTGGTACTGAGATATGTAAAATTTATTCTGGCTTTTCTTGGTATAGTGAAGTTACCGTAATAGATAAAAAATTTGTCTCCGAAAGAGTTTCCCAGCTTAGAAAGTGGCATATTGATTTTTATCAAGGAGATATACTTGATAAAACTTTTTTAAAAAAAATACTTAGTAATGCAAACATTGTTATTCACCTAGCTGGAATAACTGATGTAGCTTATGTTCAAAAAGAATCTAATGCACACAAAGATGATGAAATAGCAAGAGTTGCCATAGATGGAACAAATAATATTTTAAATTTAATGCCAAAAGACGCTAAAATAATTTTTCCATCTACGCATGTTATATTCGATGGTCTTAAAGAAACTTCGATTAACTTAACTGAAGAATCTGATCCAAAACCTATGTTGGCTTATTCTAAAAGTAAATATCAAAATGAAAAAGATATAAAGAACTCAGGAAAAAATTTTGTAATTTTAAGATTAGGTTCAGTTTATGGCTACTCTACAGATACTGCACGAATAAATATAATGCCAAATCTATTCTCCAAAATCACCTCTCAAGACGGAACTATAAAATTATTTTCTGGTGGAAAACAGATTAAAAGTCTGGTTCCTCTTATTGATGTGGCCAGATGTTTTAAATTTATGGCAGATAGATCCGAAATAAATAATGAAATATTTAATTTAACGAAAGAGAACGTTACAGTTAAAGAAGTTGCTTTAATGTGTAAGAAAATCAACAATAATGTTACTCTCGTCAAAACAACTGATGATGTACCTAACTTAGGATATACCTTAAGTAACAGAAAAATTTTAAAATTTGGTTTTCGTTTTTTATATAATCTTAAATATAGCTTGGAAGAAATGGTTATTCAGTGGGGAAAATCTATTTTAAAAAGAGACAAAGAATATACCTACAAGGGCTCTAAAGAGCTTATCGACAGCAGAGGAAAAATAAGTAATTACGAATTAACAGAGCCGATAAATTTAATAGGTTACATTGAATCTAAAAAACATACCGTAAGAGCGAATCATTTTCATCCCATTCAAGAACAGAAATGTCTGGTAGTTAAAGGCCAATTTATTTCTGTAATTCAAAATCTAATCGACGGTGAAGAAAAAATTGAAACAGGGCTAGTCAGCTCTGGTGAAATGGTAGTTACAAAGCCAAATGTTGCGCATGCTATGTTGTTTACAGAAGACACAACATTTCTTAATCTTGTCCGGGGCGAAAGAGAACATAAAAACTATGGAATTACACATACTATCCCATACGTTCTTATTGACGACAAAGTAAAAAAAAAATTAATTGAAACTTATAAATTTAATTGCAGATGTTGTGATGGCGTGAATTTAAAAAGAGTTATTTCCTTAGGCTTTCAGCCATTGGCAAATAATTTAATTAAATCTAAAAAAGAAAAAATAGAAACATACCCTTTAGAGTTAAATTATTGCACAGATTGTTTCAATGTTCAATTATCATGCAGTGTTAGTTCAGATCAAATGTTTAAAAACTATTTATACCTTTCTTCAACAAGCAAAATATTTCAAAATCATTTTGAACAAGCCGCAAAGAAGTATATAGAAGTTTTTATATTATCTAAAAAAGATAATATTCTAGACATCGGCAGTAATGATGGAATTGGATTAGTGCCCTTTCAAAAAAAATCTTTTATTAATCTTTATGGAATCGAGCCAGCAGAAAATCTTTTCAAAATAACAAAAAAATTAAAAATAAAGACATTTAATAGCTATTTAAATTTAGAATTAGCAAATAAAATTAATAAAAAATTTAAGTTAATAACTGCTTCCAATGTATTTGCTCATAGTGATGATCTGAATTCTATGACCGAGGCAGTAAAGAAATTGCTAAGAAGTGATGGTGTTTTTATTATAGAAGTTCAATATCTTTTAAACACAATCAAAGATTTAACATTTGATAATATATATCATGAGCATGTAAATTATTGGTCAGTTACATGTTTAAAGAAATATTTAAAGAAATTTGATTTAGTTTTATTTGATGTGGAAAAAATTGATACCCACGGAGGATCAATAAGAGCATATGTATCTAAAAATGGTAATAAGTTTAAAATTAAATCCAATGTAGAGAAAATATTGATTGAAGAAAAAAAATTTGGTATTGATAAGTTTGAAACTTTCAATAATTTCGCTTCAAAAGTCTATAAATTAAAAAATAACTTTCAAAATAATTTTAAAAAATTAAATCCAAAAAAAATCGTTTTTTATGGTTCACCAGCAAAGGCAACAACTAAACTAAACTTTTATGGACTTAAGCAAGGAGTTTTTGATACAATCGAAGACAATCCCTTAAAAATTGGGAAAGTAATACCAGGTGTAAATGTCACAATTTGCGATAAAAAAAAATATATTAATGCAGAACTTGACTGCATCATTGTATTAGCTTGGAACTTCTTTAATGAAATAAAAAATAAAAACCAAGACCTAGACGCAAAATTTTTAAGTATACAAAATCTTGAAGAAATTAACAGTGTCTAATAAGATTTCTGAAAGTTATGGTAGAAATTTCCTTTTTCTAAATTCTCTTTATTTTTCAATAATCAAAAAAAAAAGACTTGAAATATATAATTTATTTTTAAAAAAAATTTCCCCAAAAAAACATGAAAAAATTTTAGATGTAGGAACGACAGCTTCACTAGATCAACACGAAAATTTGTTAATTACCAGCTACCCTTTCAAATCAAGAATTTCCTGTCTTTCAAATCAAAACTTAAATAAATTTAGTTCCGTATATAAAGAAATAAAAATTTACAGAGGTGACGGTCGAAAAATGAATTTTAAAATAAATGAATTTGATTACGTTATTTCTACAGCAACAATAGAGCACGTTGGTTCATTTAAAAATCAAGTAAAATTTATTGAGGAATGTTTTAGAGTGTCCAAAAAAAAATTGTTTATTACTACACCAAATAGATTTTACCCTATTGATTTTCATACGAGACTACCTTTTATTCATTGGCTGCCTAAATTTATCCATAGAAAAATTTTAACTATTTTAAACGAAAATTTTTTGAATAAAGAAAAAAATTTAAATTTATTGTGTAAAAAATCCCTTATAAAAATATGCAAGAAAATTAACGTTCAAAATTATAAAATTTATTCTATAAAAACTTTTGGTATAATCTCGAATCTAGTATTAATAATAAGTAAAAGTAAAATGTAGTCTTAATAATTATTTTATGAGCATTTTTTTAGTAACAGGAGCAGGAGGTTTTATCGGAGGCCATTTAGTGTCTAGCTTATTAGACGATGGCCATGAAGTTGTTTGCGCAGATATAAAACCTTTAGATAAGTGGTTTCAAATATTTGATTCTAATAAAAATTTTTCAGTAGATCTAAAAGATTATAATACTTGTCTTGAAGTAACTAAAGGTGTCGATTTCATTTATAATATGGCATGCAACATGGGCGGAATGGGCTTTATAGAAAATAACAAAACTGAGTGCATGCTTTCAGTTTTAATTAATACTAATTTGTTGCGCGCCTGTTTGATTAATAGAATTAAAAAATATTTTTTTTCATCTAGCGCTTGTGTTTATAATATAGAGAAACAAAAAAATAATTTTATAGAAGGTTTAAAGGAAACAGACGCATATCCTGCTATGCCAGAAGATGGTTATGGTTGGGAAAAGTTGTTTAGCGAAAGAATGTGTAGACATTTTTATGAAGATTATAAATTAGAAACTAGGGTTGCAAGATATCATAATGTATATGGCCCAATCGGTACATTTGGTGGTGGAAGAGAAAAAGCCCCCGCTGCTTTATGTAGAAAATTAATTCATGCTAAAAATTCAGGAGAAAAAATAATTGACGTTTGGGGTGACGGTGAACAAACAAGAAGCTTTTTGTTTATAGAGGATTGCATTAAAGGAACAAAAAAATTATTTGAAAGTAATTGTAGTGAAGTTTTAAACATAGGTTCGGAGGAACAGGTTTCTATTAATCAAATGATAGAAATTATTGAAGAAATAAGCGGTTACTCTGTTGAAAAAAATTATCAATTAAATATGCCAAAAGGAGTGACAGGCCGCTCAAGTAACAATGATTTAGTAAAGCAAAAGCTTGCATGGAACTTTAAGACAAGTCTAAAATTGGGTTTGAAAACAACTTATAAATGGATTGAAGAAGAAATGGCAAAAAAAAACAATAATAGCAAATTTACTATTAAATATTAAAAGTAAATACAATGCTTTATTTCTAATACAGTTCTTTTTATAATCGAGTTGGTCAAATTGGTTGCGGGGCTTGGATTTGAACCAAGGACCTTCAGGTTATGAGCCTGACGAGCTACCAGACTGCTCCACCCCGCGATAATATTTTTTAGTTATAGCATTATATTTTAAATTATCTACTTTTGTTAAGAAGTGGCGTTCATTTGCTAAAACGTTGTTTCTCTTGAAGAGAAATTTGAAATTTCAATTATATTTACAAAAGAATACTATTTATGTATAAAAACTTGCCTGGTGATTATTGCAAAGGAGTAACACCCGATCCCATTCCGAACTCGGCAGTTAAGCCCTTTAGCGCCAATGGTACTTTGTCTTAAGGCACGGAAGAGTAGGTCGTTGCCAGGCTTTATAAATCCTTCTTAAATTTTAATGAAAGATATATTAGTTATTACAGGAGGAGCAGGATTTGTAGGATCTAATTTAATAACTGAACTTTTAAAGTTTAAAAAATTTAAAATTATAAGTGTTGATAATTATTCATCTGGGTTATCTAAAAATCATATTAAGCATAAAAGAGTTAAATATTTAAAGGGAAGCACTAAAAATATAGAAATTTTGTTAAAAGCTTATATTGGTAAAATTCATAGTATTTTTCATTTTGGTGAGTTTGCAAGAATTTATCAAAGCTTTAAAAAAATAAATGAGTGTTTCAGCTCTAATATTGAAGGAAGTTCAAGTGTATTTAATTTTGCTTTAAAGAATAAAATTAAACTAATTTATTCTGCAACTTCTGCAAGTTTAGGAAATGGTGGCAAGGATATGAATTTATCACCTTATGCTTTTTCAAAAGCTAAGAATCTAGAGTTGCTTGAGAATCTTAAGAAGTGGTTTAATTTTAGATATGAGGTAATTTATTTCTACAATGTTTATGGAGAAAGACAAATTTGTAAAGGTGATATGGCAACTGTTGTTGGCATATTTGAGGATCATTTTAACAAAGGTAAAAAATTGCCAGTGGTAAAACCCGGAACTCAGGCTAGAAGATTTACTCATGTACTAGATACAGTAAAAGCTTGTATTTTTGTCTGGAGAAAAAATAAATGCAAACACTATTCTGTTGCAAGCAAACAATCTTATAGCATTATTGAACTTGCAAAATTATTTAAAAGTAAAATTAAGTACTTACCAATGAGAAAAGGTGAACGTTTTGCATCTGCTTTAACGAAGATGAATTTGAATAATAAGATTATAAGATTATCTGCAAAAATTAGGCTAAAAGATTACGTAAATAATTTTTTAATAAATAATCATTAACTTTTCTTTACAAAGTGTCTATTAATATATATTTAAAGCCTTTATGAAAGTAGTTAGCTCATTAAAATCTCTTAAAAAAAGAGATATAAATTGTAAAGTGGTTAGAAGACGAGGCAAACTTTACGTTATTAATAAAAAAAAACCAAAGTTTAAAGCGCGTCAGGGTTAAATTTTATGGATATAGATTCTCAAAAAGAAACTTGGTCTAATTTTAAAAAATTGTCAGTTTACATATCAGTGGCTATTGTTCTTATTCTGATTTTGATGGCTATTTTTTTACTATAGACTTTTGAGTTTAGTAACGAGCTTTTAGTTTTTTAAATTTTTTAACTCTTCGAGTGTTCTCGTCTTTTTCTCTTTTATTTCTTTCAGAGGGTTTTTCATAGTGACTTTTAATTTTTAACAAACGAAACACTCCTTCTCTTTGTAATTTTTTTTTAAGAGCTCTAAGAGCCTGCTCTAAATTATCATTTTTAACTTCAATTTTAATATATGCTTTCCTCCAAAAAAGTGAGACGATTTAGCATTTTTGGTGTTATATTGTCTATATTTTTATGAAGCTTTTTAAGCACAGACCTACAGAGGGTTATCAAACAAAAACAAGTATAATTAATAGAAGAAAGGCAATTTTAACTACAGCCAAATATACTTTTTTTGGTTTAATTGGTCTTAGACTTTTGTGGCTTCAGGTATTTCAAAGAAATAAATATTCAGTTTTATCAGATAGAAATCGTTTTAAAGAATGGAAAATTGCAGCAGAGAGAGGATTAATATTAGACCGCTTCAATAATAAGATAGCTGAAAATCGTCAACTTTATAGAATTGCTTTAATCAAAGGAGACGTTACAGATCTTGAGCTTGTGCTTGTAACGCTAAATAAATTTTTAAGATTAGACAATGAAACAATTGAAAAAACTAGAACAGATTTTATAAAACTTAGAAAATTTCAACCTTATGTTATTAATAAAAATCTAACCTGGGCTGAATTTTCAAAAATAAATAGCAATCTTTTTATTTTAAATGGAGTCCAGCCTTTTATCTCAATGGA
>Ga0214921_10001757_pt1 | contig 36451 bp, 37 predicted proteins | sample LL1505_MetaG_FD_177992 | JGI IMG/M metagenome (GOLD analysis project Ga0214921, IMG submission 177992) | Freshwater microbial communities from Lake Lanier, Atlanta, Georgia, United States - LL-1505 | ecosystem: Environmental > Aquatic > Freshwater > Lake | place: USA: Georgia | collected... | reverse complement strand
GGCAAGCTTGCATTCGCAATTGAGAGACCCGGCCTTTGGTCATAACCCGCTGCGTCTAGGAGTGGTCTTTTCAGTAAGCGATCCAAACGGTCACAAATGCTGCCAGGCTGGTTAAAAGCAGCTGACCAAGATGCTTGCGCAATGCAAGATCCTCGCGGATGGTCTCGAGCTGATCGGGTCCTAAACTGTTGCGCAATTCGCTGGGAATGCGCGCGTTTCCTGAAACCAGCAACACGACGCCAAAGGAAAGCGTCATAACCAAAAGAACAATCCAGAGCATGATGATTCCTTATCAAATGCTTAGCAGTTGAGAGGATGCATCAAACCTGCTGCGTCGCAGCATAATTTCCCGAATTCCCGACTGCCGCGATGGCCCATTAGGGAGCGACGGCGCAAGCAAGCCCATGAGCGATTGACGGCCCAAGCAAAGCGGCAGTTGTTTTGCTTACGCTGGAGGATCGTTCTCGCGCTGTTGTTGCAGGTGCTCTGCGGCTTGCAGGGCGCCTTTGCGCTTAGCCGAATCCCACATTGCAGGAACGCCTCGGTTCAAGCTTGTTTGATCGAGTCTCGAAGGATCCGTTTAAGGACCTTACCCAATGCATTTCGCGGAAAGTCTTCCCTAAACTCAAGCCTTACGAGTTGTTGCGGTTTAGCTAGCCGATCGTTAGCCCATAGTCGAATCGCCTCGGGGTCGGCTGCTACGCGCGCTTTGGGAATAACCAGTGCCAGGGCGGCCTCACCCCAGCGTTCGTGCTCGACACCAATCACCGTGACCTCGTGCACATGGGGGTGCGCGGCTACGATGGGCTCGATATCACTTGGAAAAACATTAAACCCACCCGAGATAATCATGTCCTTTTTTCGGTCGACAATTCGCAAAAACCCTTCATCGTCGACCACGCCGATATCGCCTGAGCGAATAAAGCTTCGGCCCCTCGAGTCATGCCAAAGAAGCGCCTCGCTCGCTTCGGCTTGTTTGTAATAGGACTGCATCATGCCACCGCCATAGCCCGCAATCTCTCCGATTTCCCCGGAATGTAGTTCCTTGCCATCTTCAGAAATAATCGCCATTTCAAAACCTATGACTGGTGTACCCACCGTATCAAATTTGTCATGCTGACGATCGGGTTTGAGCATGGTGGCAAAGCCTTCGGAGAAACCATAAAGTTCAATGAGTCGGTTGCCGAGTTTCTCAATCACACGACGCTTGATATCGCGCCGTAAAGGCGAACCCGCACACAGCAAAACCTGAATGCTTGCGAAAGCCTTCGGATCAAATGCGGGATGTTCAAGCAACATCAGGTATTGAGTCGGCACCATGAAGGTATGGGTGATGCGCTCGGTTTGAACAAATGATTGGAATGCGATGGGGTCAAATTGCTGCATCGCAATCAGACTGGCACCACAAAAAAGAGCCGGAAGCATCATGAGCCAGGTGCCATTCGAATAAAGCGCCGTGGTGGTCAGCACCCGCGAACTTTGTGAAAAGCTCATTTCAATGCTGTTTGACCAGGCCCAGTGAAGTCGAGCAGCATGCGTTTGTACGATGCCCTTGGGCAGTCCCGTGGTTCCAGAGCTATAAATAATATTAAATGGATCATCAAACTGGTAGGCTACGCTCAGTTCAGGGTCCCCTTCACCCAAAGCCAGCCAAGCGTCCCAGGAAATGAAGTGATCACAGTCAGGCGATGGCCCATCGCCAACCACCACCAGGAGTTCGGGTTTGAGTAAAGGGCATTGCAAAGCGTGCGAGCCCTTGGTGGGCTCATGGCCAAGCAACTTTAAGGCATAGTCCTCAGAAACCATCAGTCCAATCGCATCGCTGTCTTTGATCAGGTGCAGCGTTTGCTCAGCGGTGAGTAGGCCCGAGAGCGGTACCACGCAAGCGCCACTGCTCACAATGCCGAACACGGCCATCAACAGTTCAACGCGGTTATGCATAAGCACGGCCACTTGAGATCCACGGCCGATACCGAGGGCCTGCAAGCGCCTGGCAACGCGGTCAATTTCTCGATGAAACTGCGCCCAGGTCAAACGTTGGTCACCGCAAATCAGTGCCTCACGCTGAGGACAGTAGCGTGCGTGCGACCTCAAAAGATCGGGGATAAAAACCTGTGGTGCATCGATGGGCATAACGAATCTCGCATGACGTAGGGTCTGTCGATAGGGCTAGAATCATCACATAGGCCGCAGCAACGCGCGGTAAATCCCCGGAGCAAATCGATGAGTGAGGTTTTTGTTGTAGGAACCGCTTGCACCCCCTTCGGAAAGCAGGCTCAAAAGTCCTTTCATCAACTTGTCCGCGAGGCCTATCTTGATGTGCTTGCTGATGCTGCGCTGACAGCCGATCACGCATCGATGATTGAGCAGGCCTGGTTTGGTAACTGTGGTATGGGCCAGTGGGGGCAGGGCGGCATTCGTGGACAGGTCTGCTTCACGCCGCTTGTTGAGGAGGGTTTGTTTGCAGAGCGCGTTCCGATCATCAATGTGGAAGGTGCCTGCGCCACCGGCTCATTTGCCTTTCATGGGGCTTGGAAAGATATTCTTTCTGGCCAGTCGCAGATGAGTCTTGCCTTGGGCGTTGAGAAGTTGGTCAGTCCAGATGCGCCAGAACGCGTCGCTTCAATTTTTGCAACAGGTATCGATCAGTTGGAACCCGAGCGCTGGCGTCGCTATTACGAGGCCGCCGGTGAGGAAAGCGGCAAGCGCTTTGAAACAGGGCCAGGTCGGACCTTGTTTATGGATACCTACGCGATGCAGGCTGCCTGGCATATGAAAACGTTTGGAACAACACAGCGCCAAATTGCCGAGGCCGCTTCAAAGAGCCATTTCCACGGCAGCCTGAATCCCAAAGCCCAGTATCAGTTTGAGCTCAGTGTGGAAGAGGTATTGAATGATCGCGAGGTGAGTTGGCCGCTCACCCGATCGATGTGTTCGCCCATGGGAGACGGTGCCGCAGCGGCCCTGTTGTGTTCCGCATCGATGCTCAAGACATTGCCGGTTGAAACCCAAGGCCGTGCCGTGCGGATCCGCAGTTCGCAACTTTCAGGCGGTAAGTATCGGGCGCTGCATGAGCCAGGATTGTCGCGTATCGCGGCTGATAAGGCCTACGCGCGCAGCGGGCTTGGACCTCAAGATATCGACATTGTGGAGCTTCACGACGCCACCGCATTTTGCGAGCTCTATCAACTCGAAATGCTTCGCTTGTGCGCGCTTGGAGAAGGCGGCGCCATGGCAGCCTCCGGAGAAACCCGGCTCGGCGGGCGTTTACCTGTGAATTTATCCGGCGGTTTGATTAGCAAGGGCCATCCGGTGGGTGCCACTGGCTTGTCGATGGTTTATGAAATTTGCCTGCAATTGCGCGAGGAAGCGGGCAAGCGACAGGCTCAAGGCGCAAGGCGCGGGCTCATCGAAAATGGCGGCGGAGTGATGGGCTTTGACGAAGCGGTTTGTGCGGTCCATATTTTGGAGCGATTAGGATGAAGTTGCAAAGCATTGATTGGCGACCCGAAGATCCCGCGATCCTTGCAAATCCCTATCCGATCTTTTCTCGCATGCGCGATGAAGATCCTTGTTATTGGAGCGATCGACTCAGATCTTGGGTGATTACGCGATACGACGACGTGAAGGCTATGTGCCTGGATAAGGAGCGCTTGTCTTCGGATCGATTGCGTCCCTTTTTTCAAAGTCTGCCGGGGTCCGAGGCCTCGCGGATATCCGAAATCATTCGCTACCTCTCACTCTGGATGGTGTTCAAGGATCCGCCTGAACACACAAGACTTAGAAAGCTTACGGCCAAGGTGTTCAGCGCCCGTGCGATGCAAGCCATGCGTCCTCAGGTTGAAACGATTGCCGATCAACTTCTGGATGCGCTCGGTGAGCGCGATGAATTTGACCTTATTGCCGACTACGCTGGCCCATTGCCTTGCTTGGTGATTATGGCGATGCTTGGCGTGCCGGTTCAGGCGCTTGCGCAATTAAAGCGACTTTCTGATGAGATCGCTTTATTTATCGGAAGCTCACGAATGAGTTCTGATAAATATGACACGGCTGAACAGGCGACCCAGGAGATGGCAGCCTTTTTCAAGGCCTTGATCGGGGAACGACGAGCCCACCCAAAGACCGATGCGATCAGCGAGCTTGTTCACCTGCTCGATGGCGAGGATCGCTTCAGCGATGATGAGCTTGTCGCGAGCTGTATTTTGATGCTTTTTGCAGGCCATGAAACCACCACAAACTTGATAGCCAACGGTGTTTATGCACTGATACATTTTCCTGATGCTTATCAAGCGCTGCGAAACGATCCAACACTTGCTCAAAATGCAGTGGAGGAACTGCTTCGCTATGATGGCCCATCAGGATCGCAGGTTCGGGTGGTCTGTCGGTCCTTCGCATTGCACGGAAAAGAACTTCAAGCCGGTCAGCGCGTTTTCATGATGCTTAATGCAGCCAACCGCGACCCGAGAGCCTATCCTGATCCAGACCGCCTTGACCTCAGCCGAGACGGCGCAGCGCATTTGGCCTTTGGCTACGGTAGCCATATCTGTCTTGGCTTCCCACTGGCGCGCTTAGAGGGAATGGTTGCCATACCTGCGCTTTTGAACCGCTTTCGATCGCTTGAACTGCTCAAAGAGCCGCCATGGATCAATTCCTTGGTGTTTCGCGGCATGCAGCAGTGCCTTTTACGGGGGGTGCGGTAAGCTGACTTGTCGGCTCAGATCGCGAAAATGCCAGCTCGCAAAGCTCGAACAATCCTTCATTGCCGAGTCAGGTACTTGGATCACGAGCTTTGGAACCCGTTAGCATGTTGAGGAAAGATCGCTGCAAGCAGCTGTTGCAGGGTTCTTTGTCAACGTGGCCGTCTTCGCTGAGGCGGCTCAACAGGTGCCAACTTGAGGGCGTTTAAGCATGTCATCCGTTCGCGATTGTCTAAGCCGCAAAGGCGCAAAAATTTTTTCCCTCCCGTCGAGTGCAAGCGTTTATGAGGCTTTATCGTTGATGCGGGAAGCCAAGATTCGATCGGTGCTTGTGATGGACGGAGAGTTGCTTCAAGGGATTCTCTCGCAGGGCGATTGTGCGATGAAAGTGCTTTATGTCGGCCTTGATCCGCATAGCGTCGCGCTTTCATCGGTCATGACACCCGATCCCATCAGCGTAAAACCAAGTGACCTTACCGATCACTGCATGAAAATCATGGCCGAACGCCGAATCAGACATTTGCCGGTGACAGAGCAGGGGAAGGTTCTCGGTATGGTGTCGGTTGGCGATATCGTCAAGGAACTCTTGTTGCAGCAAGAGCAGCATATTAAATACCTCGAAACCTACATCAAAGGTCACGCTCTTGAGTATTGAGCTGAATCGCTGATGGCCTCTTGCAGGGGTTAGCGTTGGAGCGCCTGATTGGTTTCACCGAAAAAGCGATTCTGCTTCTGGTGGCCTGTTTCACCGTGTATGGCGTCGCCATGGAAATGCTCAAGATCATCTCGACCGGTAAAGTTGAGCTTACCGATTTGCTGCTTATGTTTATCTACGCTGAAGTGCTCGGTATGGTGGGTGCTTTTTACCAGAGCAGTACGATACCGATTTCGATTCCGATTTTTATTGCGATTACCGCACTTTGCCGGCTGGTGATTTTGCAGGGCAAAGAGGCAAGCGCGATCAATCTCATCTATGAGGCAGGTGCCGTGCTGTTGCTTGCGATTGCTGCCTACGTCATTCGCATGAAATCGCCAGTCTCAAAGCATTCCGGATCATCTGATCAATGAACGCCTCGGCGTTTTTGTAGCGTCAGTGAATTTGCCGCTCCTGCTCGCGCCAATAAGGCTCACGCAGGATGCGTTTTAAGATTTTTCCGCTGGGGTTGCGAGGAATGCTCTCGACGACATCGATGCTGCGGGGACATTTGTAATGCGCCAGCTGATCCCTGAGCCATCCAAGGATTGCAGCCGCCACGGTGTTGGAGTCCTTGTTTGAGCCTATTTCAGCCTTCAAGACCACACAGGCTTTGACCGACTCACCCCATTGCGCATCGGGAACTCCAAACACAGCAACATCAGCGATATGGGGGTGCATCATCAACACGTTTTCGATTTCGGCAGGGTAAATGTTTTCGCCGCCTGAAACGATCATATCCTTGATGCGATCGTGCAGAAATAAATAACCATCCCGCATGAAGCCTGCGTCGCCTGATCGAAACCAACCCAGGCCCTCGCCGTCGCGATCGACAAAGGCTAGATCGGTGGCCTCGGGGTCGCGCCAGTAAGACTTCATGTTTTGCAGGGTTTTGATCCAGATTTCACCAACTTCGCCATCCGGCTGCTCTTGACCGGTTTCGTGATCGACAACTTTCAGACTTACGCCTTCAATGGGCTTGCCTGCCGAGCGGAGCAGCGAGGATTTCGGACCTTCGCTGACATGGTCTTCGGCGGCAAGTGCGGTGACCGCGCCGCTTGTTTCGGTCAGACCATAAACCTGCACAAATTGACACCGAAAGGTCGCCATGGCAGCAACCAAAACCTGATCGGTGATCGGCGAGGCGCCGTAGGACAAACATTGCAAGGCGCTGTAGTCCCTGTTTGCAGCGTTGGGAAGCTGTAATAAGAATTGAATCATCGCAGGGACAAGAAAAGCATGGGTGATCCGTTGGGTCTCCATCACTTCGAGGACTTGGGTCGGTATAAACTCAGGAACGAGAACACTCGCGCCTCCGTGGCTGCAGGTCATCAGCGCAATTCCCATGCCAGCAATATGAAAACTGGGTAGAGCGTTGAGCATCACCGAATCTTCACCTGTGTAGCCGATCGCGCCGGGTACCGGACCTAGAAAGGCAGCACTAAGCGATCGGTGGCTGAGCTCAACGCCCTTGGGCAATCCAGTGGTGCCTGAAGAGTAAAGCTGCAGCGCGGTGTCATCATCCTGTGGCCTGTGGCCAGGATCGCGGTCTGGGAAGGCATCTGCCCATGCCTTGAGCGTTTGTATCACTGGCGTATGACCCGAATCATCCTCTTCAGCCTCGGTCAACACGATCTTGAGCAAAGCTCGAGATGCGATAGCGTCCAGGCAACTGACGAATTCGAGATCAATCATCAGAACCCGCGCCTCACCATGACCCAAAATGTAGTTCAGTTCCTTGGGGCTGAGGCGCCAATTCACCGGCATACAAACCGCGCCAATTTTCTGAGCGGCGATTGTCATCGCGACGCTTGGCGCTGTGTGTTTACTCAGACAGGCAACGCGATCGCCCGAAACCAGCCCAAGCGAGAGCATCGCTTGGGCAAGCCGGTTGCTCAGCGACTCGAGATCACCAAAACGCCAGACGCCTCTGGGCGTGATGAAACAGCTCGCCTCAGGTTTTTGCCTTCCCTGTCTGCGGCAGGCATCGAGCATGCTGTCCATGCTTGGCTGTTTACCCGTGTCTGTCTTCGATCAGTCCCGGACTCCAGGCTCTCATCGATTCGGCCCTCGCCTGATGATGCTCACGTGGCTGCCCAGACCTATTCGAACTTTCGCCACGATTAATCAACCTTGGCACCCGAAGACTTCACGATCGGCGCCCATCGGAGAATCGCTGCACGCGTCATCTCTGCCATTTGCTCAGGGCTCGTGCCCAGCATGTTGTAACCCAACTCGGTCATCCGCTTGACGAAAGACGCTGACTTCACCGCCTTTTGGCACTCGTCGCTTAGACGGGCGATGATTTCCTTGGGTGTGGCCACCGGTGCTGTCAGCCCAAACCAGACGTCAGACTCGTAGCCGGTGACGCCGGTTTCGGCAATCGTTGGCAAGTCAGCCAGGGCGGGGTCACGCTTGGCTCCGGTGGTCGCCAGCGCTTTGAGCTTGCCGTTTTTGATATGCGGTATGGCAGAGGGGATGTTGTCAAACATCAATTGAACCTGACCGCCCAGCAAATCGGTCAGAGCCGGCGCGCTTCCTTTATACGGCACATGAACCATATCGACACCCGCAAGCGCCTTGAACATTTCACCCGACATATGAATCGAGGTGCCGTTACCGCTTGAGGCGTAGGTCAGTTTGCCGGGATTGGCTTTGGCATAGGCAATCAATTCTTTGACGCTGTTTGACTTCACCGAGGGGTGCAGCACAAGCACATTGTTCAATGACACAAGCGCAGAGATCGGTGCCAGTTCTTTGTTTGGGTCAGCCGGCATTTTGCTGTACAGCACAGGATTGATCGCCTGAATCCCGCTGGTTGACATATAAACTGTATAACCATCAGCTGCGGATTTGACCGCCTCGACCAATCCCACGTTACCGCCTGCGCCTGGCCTATTTTCAACCGTCACAGCCACAGGCATTTGCTTGCTGAGTTCGGCAGCAAGCGCACGACAAGCTATATCAACGGCTCCGGCGGGTGGAAAGGGGCAGATCAATCGGATCGTTTTTGTGGGGTAACTTTGCGCAAACGCAAAGCTCGGGGCAAGTGCTGCAAAGGGCAGGCTGGCAGCAGCAAGCACCACTTGACGGCGGTCTTCCTTGGGTTTGTTTTCATCATGCATCTTGAATACTCCGGTTGAAGAATGGGATGGTGAACGTGACTATCGCACTGACGCTGATGTCTTTCAACGCGGCACGGCACGGTACCATGCTCCCGCAGGGTGCGCTCGAATCAGACTTCGAGCCATTCCTGTCTGATCTCATCGTGCGCGATCAAAGACTGCGGGCTGCCTTCAAAGACGATATGGCCGTGGCCCATCACATAAAGACGGTGGCTGATTTTGAGCGCGATGGTGAGTTTTTGCTCAACAAGCAAGATCGATATACCGCGCTGAGCGATCTCCTCAAGCAATTTAGCGACCAAGCTGACCATCATCGGGGCCAGTCCTTCGGTGGGTTCATCGATCATGATCAAATCCGGATCACCCATCAGCGTTCGGCAGATGGTAAGCATTTGCTGCTCGCCCCCTGAAAGCACACCGCCAGCTGTGTCTGCACGTTCTTCAAGCCGGGGAAACAATCTGAACATATCGGTCATGGTCCATCGGGGGTTGCGAGCGCCACGCTTTTCCCCAAGCAGCAGATTCTGTCGCACGGTCAGCGACGGAAAGATATCTCTATTTTCTGGAACATAACCAAGCCCGAGATGTGCAATTTCATGCGGCTTGAGTCCGGCGATCTCCTGGCCCTTAAAGCGTACCGAACCGAGCGGCGGCACATCACCCATGATCGCCTTGATAGTGGTCGAGCGACCCACGCCATTACGGCCCAGGAGGCTAACGATTTCGCCCGGCATGACCTCAAAACTGACGCCTTGCAAAATATGGCTTTTTCCATAGTAAGCATGTAAATCGGCCACTTTCAGCAAGGGTTCGCTCATGAATACACCTTTGAGAGTTCGTCGACGATGCGGACAGCGTCAGTGCGCCTGCTCTTCAGCCTGGCCCAAGTAGGCTTCGCGAACGGCCTGATTGCCGCGAATCCGCTCGGGTGTATCGCAGGCGATCACTTCTCCATAAACCAGCACCGAGATGCGATCAGCCAACCCGAACACCACACTCATGTCGTGCTCGACCATAAAGAGCGTTTTGCCTTCGCTGATCCGCCGAATCAGCTCGATGGCATGCGCGGTTTCGGATCGGCTCATACCTGCTGTAGGCTCATCAAGAATGATGATTTGTGGGTCGGCAGCGATCGCGATGCCGATTTCGAGCGCACGCTGTTCCGCGTAAGTCAGCACGCCCGCGGGCGTGTGACGCCTTTGCGTCAGATTGATTTGCGACATGACCTGTTCGCAGCGCTCGGTTACTGCGCTGAGGCTGTTCACAGCGTACCAGAAAGCGTACCGATGTCCCATGCTCCAGAGCACGCTGCATCGGATGTTTTCAAACACGCTGAGCCGCGGAAAGATATTGGTGACCTGAAAACTGCGCGAAAGCCCGAGCCGATTGATCTCAAAAGGGCGCTTGCCGACGATGCTTTGCCCAAGCACCTGAATCTCGCCGGAACTTAGGCCAAAGCGGCCGCTGATGAGGTGAAAAAGCGTGGACTTTCCGGCGCCATTCGGTCCGATCAGCGCATGGCGCTCGCCCGGTTGCACATCGAGATCAACGCCCCGAATAATCTGGGTCTGGCCGAATTGTTTACGGACTTCGCGCAGGGCAAGCGCAGCCGTTTGCATGCCCGATACCAACGGGTTGGATCGATCGGCTGAAGCGGTCATACGAGTGCCTGCTTCATCTGCTTGTGAACCTCTGACCAGGCTTCTTTCACCTTGGGCCAGACGACTCGACAAAGCGCAGCGCCCAGGGCAAAAAGTGCGATCGCACAAAGCCAGGGAAGCCAGGCGCGACTTGAAAAACCGAGTCCGAAAAGCAGCATCTGAGGACCTTCACTCGCTGCTTTGACCAATGCGTGGTGCGCCAACTCAATCACCCCGACTGCGCCACTCAGACAGATCAGGGCAGGCACTGCAAGCAGGAGATAAGACGGCACGAGCCTATGCAACAGCCCAGTTCGCCAGACCGGCTCGTGCACCATGATAAGACCTGCAAGGCCGCCTGGCACATACATCACCACAAGAATAAACATGAGACCGAAATAAAGCATCCAGGCCCCGGTGTAATCACTCAAGGAGATTTGCAAGGCGGTGATCAAGATCGCCCCAAGGATCGGACCGAGAAAATGACCCACCCCGCCGATGTAGGTCATCAAGAGCACTGCACCGGACTGCGCGCCGCTGACAGAAAGCGCATTCATGATTTCAAAATTGATCGCTGCAAGCGCACCGGCGATGCCGGCAAAAGCTCCGGCAAGGCAAAACGAAATGAACCGAATCATTTGCGTGGAATAGCCGACAAACTCTGCGCGTTCGGGATTTTCGCGCACCGCATTGGCCATCCGCCCAAAGGGTGTGTGGGTGATTGCAAACATGGCCGCGACCGCAATGAAGGTCCAGGCCGCAATCAGGTAATAGACCTGAATTTGTGCTCCAAAGTCCAGTCCGAGCCACATATAAAGTTTTGAACGATCCGAACTTACGCCTTCCTCGCCGCCGAAAAACGACCGCATGATCAGCGAGGATGCGGCTACAAGCTCACCCAGTCCGAGCGAAATCATCGCAAAGGCCGTTCCGGCTCGCTTGGTCGATACCCAGCCGAAAATCAAGGCAAAAGTTAGCCCGGTCAATGCGCCGAAAAGTGGAATCATCACCAGCGGGATGCTGCTTGCCGATCCGCCAAACACCTGCATCGCATGAATGGCTAAAAAACCTGCCAGTCCGTAGTAGACCGCATGCCCAAATGAAAGCATGCCGGTTTGGCCAAGCAACATGTTGTAGCTCAAGGCAAATACCGCCATGATGCACATCAAGCTCATCTTGGTGAGCGATGTGCCTGAGTCGAAAACAAAGGGCAGGATCACCAAGACAGAGGCCGCGATCGGCCAGATGGCAAACTTTCGCATGCTAAGACTCCCGATTTCCCATCAACCCGGTGGGCCTGAGGATGAGAATCAGGATCAACAGCAGGTAGGGAATGACCGGTGCAATTTGTGCTACGGTCACGCGCCATAAATCGGCCAGCACGCTACCGGCATTCGGATCGAAGCTGATGAAATGTAGAAGGTCCGACAAGGACAGGTTAACGGCAACTGCAAAGGTCTGTACGAGACCAATGAGTAGCGAAGCAATAAAGGCCCCGGTGAGCGAACCCAGGCCGCCCAAGACCACGACGACAAAAAGGATGGGTCCGAGTAGGGCGGCCATCGACGGTTGTGTGACAAGTGCCGGACCCGCGATCACACCAGCAAGTCCTGCCAACATGCATCCTCCGCCGAAAACCATCATAAATACCCTGGGTACGTTATGCCCGAGCATCGCAACCATTTGAGGGTGGCTCAGCGAGGCTTGAATGATCAAACCCACACGGGTCTTTGTTAAGACCCATAACAATGAAAGAAACATCAGGATGGCAATCCCGAGCATAAAAACCTTGTAAGCCGGGTAGGTGGTTCCGAACATGGTGAACGCGACAAAATCCAGCGCCTCCGGAACGCGGTAATCCACCGGAAGCTTGCCCCAGATCATTTGAACCAGTTCCTCGATCACAAAGGCAAGGCCGAAGGTGAACAACAACTCGGCCACATGACCGTGCTTGTGGACCTGTCGCAGGCCATAGCGCTCAACCAAGGCTCCGACAAGACCAACAATGACTGGCGCGAGGACCAAGCCAGGCCAAAAACCAAGGTGCCGAGCGATTTCAAAACCAAAGTATGCGCCCAACATGTAAAAGCTGGCGTGTGCAAAATTAAGAACACCCATCATCGAGAAAATCAGGGTGAGCCCGCCAGCCATCATGAATAAGAGCATGCCGTAGAGCACGCCATTCAGACTTGAAAAAAGAATGAGCTCAAGCATCACAAGCCTCTAAGGCAAGCGCTGAAGGAATCAGTCCCAAGCTTGCCGATTCAGAAAGAGGGCTGCGGGCATGAGTAAGCCTCGTGCCCGCGAACCTGGCGCAATCGATGCCCTTAGTAGGGGCGGCTCATTTTGCAGGTGGTTGCCAGCTCGGTATCTTTGCCTTCGACTTTACCGAGTGTTTTCCAGCCCCAGCCTGTGCCTTCTTCATCGTACTTTGCACCCGCGGGCAGCGGTCCGAACGATGCAATGAACATATCTTGGATGAACTGATGGTTGTCGCTACGCATGTAGCCGATGCCGCCGTTGTGGGTGGTCACCCGCATACCTTCAAGCTTTTGGGCGATCTTCTTGGCGTCGACTTCACCTGCAGCTTTAATCGCCTCAGAAACCATATACATTTGATTGAAGGCTCTCGGGTACCAAACCGCCTGGCCAGTGCGCGGACGAAAGTCGGCTTCGATCGCTTGTGATGCTGGGTGGGGAATATTGGCATGGCCTTCGACCACTGCAAATACCCGATCGGCGAGACCTGTTTGCTTGATCGCAGTCGGTCCTCCCGCACCACCGGCATAGTAGGTATACCAATCAACCTTCAGACCTGCGTCGGCGGCTGCCTTGAGCAAAAGCGCAATATCTTGCCCCCAGTTGCCGGTAATAACCGCGTCTGCCCCTGAGGCCTTGATCTTGGCAATGTAAGGAGCAAAGTCGTTAATCTTCAGCAAGGGGTGAAGCTCATTGCCCACGATCTGAATATCGGGACGCTTTTCCTTGAGCATCGCAACCGCTTGAGCCCGGACCGACTGACCGAAGGAATAATCCTGGTTAATCAGATAAACTTTTTTAACCGATGTTCTTGCCTTCATGAAGTTGGTAAGCGCTGCCATCTTCGTGTCGGAATCGGCATCCCAGCGAAAGTGTGACCAGGTGCACTTGTCGTTGGTGAGCGAAGGGTCAACCGCTGCGTAGTTCAGGTAAATCACTTCTTTGCCGGGATTGCGCGCATTGTGTTTGGCCACAAATTCGGATAGGGCTGCTGCGACTGCCGATCCGTTGCCTTGGGTAATGATTCGGATACCGCGATCAATCGCCTTTTGCGCTTGCACGATACTTTCCTGAGGATTTGTTTTGCCATCAAAAGCAACCACCTCAAACTTTCTACCGAGCGCTCCTCCTGCGGTGTTGAGCTGATCGGCGATGTAGCGGAAATGTTTGAGTCCGTGTTCGCCAATGCTCGCTCCACCGCCAGACAGCGGATCAATGTAGGCGATCTGTATCGTTTGTTGGGCGAGCGCTGCAGTGCTCGCAAGCGACAGGCCAACGGCCGTCCCGATTGTTTTTGCAAGGGTTTTGATCAAGCGCATCATGTCTCCTCTGATGTGACGAACGATGTCAATGTTGTTATGTCGGTCTGAAGCACTCATTGCATCACAGCGTTTGCCGTAAGGCAAGCGCAGGGTCCTATGGCTGCTTGAATGTTTCCTCGCTGATCGTCACGATAACCTTGCCTCGGGGGCGCCCTTGTTCCTGACGTTCGTGGGCCAGGGCCATCGCAGTCAAGGGCCAGCGACTGTCGATTCGGTGCCAAAGTGCATCTCGCTCCAGGCAAGTCTGGACGAAACGAAGGGCTTCGATTTTTCTTAATTCTGGAACAGAAAATATCCCGATACCGCACAAACGAATGTTCCTTTGCATCATCGGAGTCCAGTCAAGCGTCGGCTTGGGGTTGCTTGCCGTGCCAAAGCTCGAAATCGTACCGTTGACCGCGGTGATGCGCGATGCGATCGCCAAGTGCGCGCCAAGATCAACATCAATCAGGCACCGTGCGCCGCGTCCTTTGGTGAAATCAAGCGCTGCCTCCAGGAGCGAGTCGCGGTCAGTGTTGATCACCTGATCTGCGCCCGCCTGTATGGCGTCATCCTGCTTTGCACTTTCACCCCTGACCACCGCCAGCACCCGCGCACCCATGATCTTGGCCATTTGAACCGCGTAATTGCAGACCACACCCGCGGCTCCGGTAACAATCACCGACTCATCAGCAAGCGGCCCAGCGAGCATCAAGGCGTGGCAAGCAGTTAATGCGGGGACGCCCAGACAGGCGCCATGTGCAAAGCTGCTCGAAGCCGGCAGTGGCATGGCGCGGCTTTGGTCAACACAGATGAATTCAGCTGCTGTTCCAAACCACTGGTTGTGAAAGCCTTCCCAAACCCAAACCGCTTCGCCTGTTCTCGCCGGGTCAACATGGTCGCCCACCGCTTCAATGATCCCAGCGCCGTCGTAGCCAGGGATTTTGAGCTGATGGCTTCGCTCGCCACGCAGACCTGCTCTGCGCTTACAGTCGGTGGGGTTGACCCCATGTGCGATCAGCCGAACCAGCACCTGCCCTTGAGCGGGCTCAGGTTTTGGCAATTCGCTCACATTCAAGACCTCGGTGCCGCCCGTTTGACGATACCAGGCGGCCTGCATCATGCCCGACCTCATTGCGCAAGCTTCTTCAATCGCATGCTGTAATCCCTTTGCTCTAACCGGTTTGAGGAAAAACGCATCTGAGCGAAGTCATCCGGGGCTAAACGATCAAGGCAGCCGACTTGACCTGACACCAGACCGGTGATCCAACGTTCAACCCAAGTCGATTGAGCGAACGATGAGTCACGGTTGCAAGTACGACATCCTGCGCGCAGCGAACGCGAACCAAGGCTTGCGATGGATGCACAAAGGCTTGAACCGACTCGATGATACCTTGTATATAGTTTTGTATCGTTGAGTTTTCTGGAACTGTCAAGGCAAGGCTCACGTCTCTGGCAAGTATCCTGAGGCGCACCACAGTTCCGATGGCAATCCCCTGATCGCGAACCCAAAGCCTTGCCCCCGCAAAGGATAACTGGGCGACATGGTTTTGCAAATCGCATGCGATCAGCGTGCCTCTTCCCACGATGCCGGTCTCATCACCGATGGAAAGCGCAAGCTTATGGTTATACATCATGGAGTCGAGCGGACCGCTTGCTTGCACAAGACCTTGATTAAGCAGCACCACAAAGTCGGCCAGTCTGGCGAGTTCCTCGACCGTATGGGTGACGTAAACAACCGGGATGCTTAAGGCTTCGTGAAGTCGCTCAAGCCAGGGCAGTACCTCCTTACGGCGCGCAAGGTCCAGCGAAGCAAGCGGCTCATCAAGCAAGAGCAATTTCGGGCGCGCAGCCAGTGCTCGCGCGATCGCGACGCGTTGGCGTTCACCTCCCGAAAGGGTTTGCACCGGCCGAGCGAGCAGGTGCGCAATCCCCAGCAGTTCAAGGGTGGAATCAAGCTCGCCGCGTTGGACAGAATGGCTTGATCGGCGAAAACCATAGAGTAAATTTTGTTCAACATTCAGATGCTCGAAAAGGCTCGCCTCCTGAAAGACATAGCCGATTTCACGCTTCCAGGTTGGCTTGCTAAGACCACGTGCACTGTCTAGCCAACGTTCGCCGGCAAGAGTAATCGTACCGGTGGGAGTTTCAAGACCCGCAAGACAACGCAACAGGCTGGTTTTCCCCGACCCCGAGGGCCCAAAAAGCACCGAGATACCGTTTGCGGGAAGCTCAAGTTCGACTTTGAGCGCAAAGTCTTTGCGCGATAGTGCAATCTGAATCGATAACGAGGCATCCACGCTCAAGGCAAAACCCGCTCTTGACGCGATTTCAAGCGCACGATCATCATCAGCGCCAGAAAGGAAAACACCAGCATGCCCAGCGCGAGTCTGTGCGCTTGCGCGTACTCCATCGCTTCGACATGACCATAGATCTGGGTTGAAACCACGCGTGTTTGCCCCGGGATATTGCCACCAATCATCAAGATCACGCCGAACTCACCGAGGGTATGGGCAAAACTGAGCACCGCCGCTGTCAAGAGCCCGGGTTTGGCCAGCGGCAGGGCCACGGAAAAAAACGCATCAAGAGGCCTGGCACGAAGCGTTGCTGCCACCTCCATCGGGCGCTTGCCCATGGCCTCGAATGCATACTGGATCGGCTGCACCGCAAAAGGCAACGAGAAAATCAGTGCGCCGATGAGCAATCCACTAAAGGAAAACGACAACAGGCCCAAGCCCAGGCTTTGTGTGAGTTGACCCAGCCAACCCTGGGGACCCAGTGAAATCAGGATGTAAAAACCTAAAACGGTCGGCGGCAGCACCAGGGGCAGCGTGACCAGCGCTGCAACCACCGATCGCCATGGCGATTGCGTCTGGGATAACCACCACGCAATCGGGGTGGCGAGAATAAGCAAGACAAATGTACTGAGCCCGGCAAGCTTGAGTGAAAGCCCAATTGCTTCCCAAGCCTCAGCGGAGACAAAGCCCGTCATGGGATCTCATAACCGAAGGCGCGGATGATGCGCCTTGCTTTCTCGCTCTCAAGGTAGTTGAGAAGCGCTTGCGCGCTGAGACTTCCTTTGCCTGGGTTGAGCAAAACCGCGTCTTGTTTAATCGGAGCATGCAACTGCTGCGGCACGATCCATCCTGATCCTTCCCTGATCCCGCCATGCTCGTAGACTTGCGAGAGCGCAACAAAGCCAAGGCTTGCGCTTTCTGACGCCACGAACTGGAAGGCTTGCGCGATGTTGGCACCCTCAACGATTCGTGGAGCCAAGCGCTCGCGAAGCCCGAGTTTTTCAAGGGTTTCAATCGCCGCAGCGCCGTAGGGCGCAAGCTTGGGGTTGGCAATTGCCAGTTTATCGAAGTTGCCGCTTCGTAGTACTTGCGCTTGAGCGTCGACAAGTCCTGGTTTCTTGCTCCACAGAACCAGGCGTCCAATTGCATAAGTTAGCCGCGTAGCGTCCACCGCAAAGCCTTCCTTTTGCAATCGCAAGGGCGTTTCATCGTCAGCCGAAAGCAGCAGCGCAAAGGGTGCACCATGACGAATCTGGGCGTAAAACTGTCCGGTTGCGCCAAAGGCGAGCGTTAGTTTGTGCCCGGTATCGCGCTCAAACTCCGCGGCAATCAGCTTCATGGGTGCTGTGAAATTGGCGGCGACTGCGACTTTGATGTTTTCCGCCTGAAGCTTACCGGGTGCAAGCATCAGCACAAAAACGATGGCTGCAAAGCGATGCGCGAACTTAAGCATCAGATGGATGGGTATGCAGGCTTTGACCAGGGTCCTCTTCGCTGATGCGCTGTGCCCTCGCCTCGATTGCAAGTAGCGCACGCTTTCGTTCTAGGCCGCCGGCGTAACCCTGCAGTGCGCCACGGGTGGCAAGCACCCGATGACAGGGCACGATGATACTGATCGGGTTGCGGCCGACAGCCGCCCCAACGGCGCGGCTTGCCTTGGGTCTGCCGATACGATGGCTCAGCTTTGCATAGCTTTGCACCTGGCCGTGTTCGATTTCCAGCATGGATTGCCAGACGCTTTGTTGAAAGCTGGTGCCGGCACGAAGATCAAGCGGAAGGTCAAAGCTTTGCTGTTCACCCGCAAAATAGGCAAGCACCTGATCTTGGGCACTGCGCAAGATCGGGTGCGAATCAGCGATCAAGCTCTCTGCGATGCTGGGCTGATGCTTTTGTCCATCAAACCACAGCCCGCAAAGTCCTTGCTCGGATGCTGCAAGCCAAATCATGCCCAAAGGCGAATCAAAGCACGAGACGGCACGGATGTTGTCAAAGCTCATACACGCAATCCCCATGCGAGCGTTTAAAAAGACTGCAGCTTGATGAATCGGTAAGCGATCATGGTGATGTTCAAGACTAGAGCGGCTTTGCGCAAAGCGTTTCAGGGCTCGTGATCCAAGGCCTCAGCCGGCACACGAACAAAGCCCTCCATCAGGATGCGCGCGCTGCGGCTCATCAAAACCTTCTTGACAAGCCATTGACCGTCTTGTTCGATCGCCTCAGCACCCACGCGCAAGCTACCGGAAGGGTGACCGAAGCGAATGCTTTGAAGCGGGCCGCCGCCAGCGGCCTGGTTGACCAGGGTGCCAGGTATTGCGGCCGCTGTTGCGATGGCAACGGCTGCAGTTCCCATCATGGCATGGTGAAGTTTACCCATCGAGAGTGCGCGAACCACCAGGTCAATATCTTGGGCGCTGACGGTTGTTCCGCTTGAAGCCACGTAGTCGCAGGGCGGGGCGACGAAGGCTACTTTGGGGCTGTGCTGGCGAACCTGGGCTTGGCTCAGATTTTGGATCAGTCCCATGCGCAGCGCACCGTGTGCACGAATTTGTTCAAACCTTGCCAGCAGCTCCGGGTTGTTATTCACGGCGTCTTGCAACTCGGTTCCAGCCAATCCGATTGCCTTGGCGTTGATGAAAATCGTCGGGATACCCGCGTTGATTAGGGTGGCCTGCAGCGTGCCGAGGCCGGGTACGTCCAAGGCGTCGACAAGATGGCCGGTTGGAAACATCGCAGGTTCGGCATCGGCACCCTCTTCGTCAGCACCAGGGTCGATAAACTCGAGTTGAATCTCAGCGGAAGGAAAGCTTACCCCGTCGAGCTCAAAATCGCCGGTCTCTTGTACTTGCCCCTTGGTGATCGGTACTCGGGCGATGATGGTTTTGCCGATGTTGGCCTGCCAGATTCGAACGATAGCAACACCGTCGCTGGGAACCCGCGATGGATCGACGAGGCCGTTGGCAATCGCAAAAGGGCCTACGGCTGCGGATAGATTGCCGCAATTTCCGCTCCAGTCGATCAACGCGGCGTCAATCGATACTTGCCCAAACAAATAGTCAACATCATGGTCGGGTCGGCTGCTAGGCGAGAGGATCACAACTTTACTGGTGCTTGAGCTTGCTGCTCCCATGCCATCGATCTGTTTGCCATAAGGGTCCGGACTTCCAATGACCCGCATCAGCAAACGATCACGGAGGCTCCCAGGGCGTTGCGCGGCAACAGGCAGGTCTTCGAGCTTGAAAAACACACCTTTGCTGGTACCGCCGCGAAGGTAGGTCGCAGCGATCTTGATTTGCGCTGGCTTTTTCGCAATGAACTGATGTTTCGGACGCTCAGTCTCCAAAAAGTCCTGTGCAAAGCGCTGTAAAACTCCGCCCGCCTGATAAATCGATAGCTCCTCAGCGGTGTCGAGACGACAAATCACGCTGACCTCGCCGCATTGGCCATCCGGTCGCCGGATGATCAGTCTGAGCCTTTCCCCGGGCTGAGGACGGCCAAGGACATCAAAGGTTTCGCTGCCGTCAATACCGAGGGTTTTCCGGTTGGTGCCTGCCTCAAATTCAAGCGGCAGCACGCCCATGCCGATCAGGTTGGTGCGATGAATGCGCTCAAAGCCCTCGGCGACGATGGCCTCCACACCGGCGAGCCGAACTCCTTTGGCTGCCCAGTCACGCGATGATCCTTGTCCGTAATCAGCGCCCGCGATGATGATTAAAGGCTGTCGGCGATCCATGTAAATCTCGATCGCCTCCCACATGCGCATCACCTTGGCGTCGGGTTCGAGGCGCGCCAACGATCCCTTCTGAAGCTTGCCATCGACAATGGCCATCTCATTGACCAAAGTCGGATTGGCGAAGGTGGCGCGTAATGCGGTCAGGTGATCGCCCCGATGGGTTGCGTAGGAGTTGAAGTCTTCTTCGGCCAGTCCCATCGTTTTCAGGTACTCGCCGGCTGCGCTGTCAGGCAGAATCGCATTGGACGGCGAAAGATGGTCGGTGGTGATGTTATCGCCCAGCAAGGCAAGTGGGCGCAGGTTTTGCAGCTTACGCTCGCCGGCTAAGGCACCCTCCCAGTAGGGGGGCCTACGAATGTATGTGGACTGGGGCCGCCAGGCATAAAGCGGTGGAACCTGACCCGCCGCATCGCGCTCGACGCGGAACATTTCGCGATAAACCTTGCGAAATTGCTCAGGCTTGACCGCCGAGCGCATGACGGCGTCGATTTCCTCATCGCTGGGCCACAAATCCTTGAGCCTTACAGGCCTTCCCTCAACAATGGCAAAGGCGTCTTTTTCGATATCGAAACGAACCGTGCCAGCGATGGCATATGCGATGACGAGCGGTGGCGAGGCAAGAAAGGCCTGCTTTGCGTAGGGGTGGATTCGACCGTCGAAGTTGCGATTGCCGGAAAGCACTGCGGTGGTGTAAAGGTCGCGGTTGACAATTTCCTGTTGAATCGACGCATCAAGAGCGCCGGACATACCATTACAGGTTGTGCATGCGAAGCCCACCACACCGAATCCGAGTTGTTCGAGTTCTTGCATCAGTCCGCAGGCGTTGAGATAGTCCGCGCTCACGCGGGAACCAGGGGCAAGCGAGCTTTTGACCCATGGTTTGCGCTGCAAACCATAGCGATTCGCGTTGCGCGCAAGAAGCCCCGCCGCAATGAGGTTGCGCGGATTGCTGGTGTTTGTGCAGCTTGTGATTGCTGCGATGATCACGGCGCCGTCGGGCATCAGCCCTTCTTCTTGTTTCCATGGGCCTGCAATGCCGCTTGCCGCCAGCTCGCTGGTCGCGACTCGTGCATGCGGGTTTGACGGCCCGGCGATGTTTCGGACAACCGATGAAAGATCAAAAACCAAGCTGCGCTCGTAGCGCGCACAAGCCAGGCAGTCAGCCCACAGCCCGGTATGACGCGCATAGGTCTCAACGAGTTTGACCTGCGCGTCGTCGCGTCCGGTGAGCTTCAAATAATCGATCGTTTGTTGATCGATGAAAAACATCGCTGCAGTAGCCCCATACTCGGGTGCCATATTGGCAATCGTTGCCCGATCACCCAAGGACAGAGATGCTACGCCTTCACCGCGAAACTCAAGATAGGCACCCACGACTTTTTGTTTGCGAAGAAACTCGGTGAGTGCCAGCACGACGTCGGTGGCCAGGATGCCTGATCCCGGTCGCCCGGTGAGCTCTACCGCAACAATGTCTGGCAATCGCATCCAGGATGCTCGCCCCAACATCACGTTTTCGGCTTCCAGCCCACCCACGCCAATGGCCAGAACACCAAGTGCATCGACATGCGGCGTGTGGCTGTCAGTCCCCACACAACTGTCTGGAAAGGCAACACCGTCGAGCACTTGAATCACCGGCGACATTTTTTCAAGGTTGATCTGATGCATGATTCCGTTACCCGGAGGAATCACGTCAACGTTTTGAAAGGCCTTGCGAGTCCATTCGATGAAATGGAAGCGGTCTTCGTTGCGCCGGTCTTCGATGGCGCGATTTTTTTCAAAGGCCTGCGGGTCGAAACCGCCGCACTCAACCGCAAGCGAATGGTCCACGATCAGTTGCACCGGTACGACCGGATTGACCTTGGCGGGGTCGCCTCCCTGGCTGGCTATGGCATCCCTCAATCCGGCTAGATCAACCAGCGCGGTCTGGCCAAGTATGTCGTGGCAGACGACCCGAGCGGGATACCAGGGAAAGTCCAGGTCGCGTTTGCCTTCAATCAGTTGGCCAAGGGCTTTGTCCAGTTGCTCTGGATCGCATCGGCGCACAAGATTTTCGGCCAGCACGCGCGCGGTGTAGGGCAGCCTCTGCCAGGCATGCGGCGCGAGCTTATTGACAGCAGCGCTGGCATCGAAGTAATCGAGCGAAGTGCCAGGAAGCCGGCTTCGGTAAGCAGTGTTCATAAACGGCATTCTATCGAATGCTGCCTCAAGCCTGCGCAGCAAGCTAAGCGCTGCTTTGTTCGGGTTCGACGATTGTCCACTCAAAGGCGCAACGCTTGCAGGCGACCTTGCAGCTCGGATACACATGCCCGATGAGGCGCAAACGACCGTAGGCTCCGCAATCCTTGCAGGTTGCCTGGTTAGCGACCTGTTCGGCCGCCATCATGAAGAAAAAGTAGCGGCGCAGGGAGTACATGGCAAGAAGTACAGCCAGTGCAAGCGCAGCGAGCCAGACTAGGCGGGTGGCTGTGTCAAGTCCATGATCAAGAATCGCTTCGAGCAGCGCCATCACCGCTACCGTAAGTAACAGGGTGGTGATCAGGTGAAAGTGACTTTCCATCATCATTGAGCGATACCAACGGCTAAAGCTGCGTTGTTCAAGTGCTGTCGTAAGTTCTAAAGCGATCAGTCTTGGCATGATGGGCAAGGCGTCACAAAGTTTTTTGAAGGGGTGGTCCGCTGCGTGATAGAAATCATGCGTTAAGCTCTTTGATGCACGCAAGCCTGCTTGTCTGGACCGATAAAGGCGTCGATGAGCGAAAATCCCATGAGGTCTGTCCAAAGGCGTAGCCTACTTGCCGGACTCCTGTTTTCGGTATGTACTGCGAAGCATAGCGCGTTGTATGCCAATGCAGCGATGCGCTACCGCGTCGACCCTTTGCAAAGCCGGGCGCGATTCGTGGTGCGGGTGCCAGCGGTTGGCGAGGTCATTTGCGAGTTTGCAGCCATCACCGGCGAGATCGATCTTGATTTTGACGGCTTGCAGGGTGCCGCTCATATCCAGATCGATACCCAATCGCTGCGTATGCTTCAGTATCCCTTTGCCTGGCTTGCACGAAGCCGGGAGTTTCTTGATACGGCTCGTTTTCCGATGGCAAGCTTTGTGACCAGGGATATTCAGTTTCTGGACGGCAAGGCAGTGACCGCAACCGGTTTGCTGACCATCAAGCAGCTGCCGAGGCGAGAGCGCTTTGATATACAGAAATTAGAGCACCATCCAGCTTCTGCGCTTGAACCTGCGAAGCTGATCGTTGAAGTCGTCCGTCAGGTCTCTCGGCGACAATTTGAAATCAACGGGTTGCCAGGCGTGATTGATGACATGGTTCGGGTTGAGCTCAGGCTGACTGCGCTTGCCATCCCAGGCTAAGTTGTGAATACTCGAACACCACGATATAGGAACGCCTAGGCCCATGAAACTTTACTTTTCTCCCACCTCACCTTATGTGCGCAAATGCCTTGTGACAGCCGATGAACTCGGTCTCATCGATCAGATCAGTTTTTTGCCAAGCAGCGCGCATCCGGTTCATCGCGATGCGAGCATCGTCGCGCACAATCCGCTCGGAAAAGTTCCTACCTTGCTGACCGAGGACGGGCAGAGCTTGTACGACAGCCGGGTGATTTGTGAGTACCTCAACGATTTGGGCGGTGGTTCATTGCTACCTGCAAACGTAGCGCTACGCTGGGAGGCGCAAAGTTTGCAAAGCCTGGGCGACGGCATCTTGGATGCCGCATTGCTGATCCGTTACGAACAGACCGCGCGTCCCGAGGCACTGCGCTGGAACGATTGGACCGCAGCCAAAGCCGAGGCGGTGCACAGCAGCCTCTCGCATCTTGAGGCCGGCATTGCTTATTTTGAAAGGGAGTTCCATCTGGGTTTGCTAACGCTAGGTTGTGCCCTGTGGTATCTCGATCTTCGATTTTCGGACTGGCGCTGGCGTGAACGCTACCCGAAGCTTGCCCAAGCGAGCGAGCCTGTGCTTAACCGGGCTTCGATGCAAAAGAGCTGGTCGATTGATTCATGACCATGCAGACCTGGATTTAGCCGATGACGTTCAACTCCCAGAGCGGCCTCTTCTGAATCAACCGCTCGTGACTTAGAGGTCTGATATCGACCGATTGCGGTGCCCCCGTCAGTATCCATTCGCTTAAGGCAAGGCCTGCTCCAGGTGCATGTTGCATGCCATGCCCGGAAAAGCCTGCGATGCAATAAAAATTACGGAAGCTTTCAAATGGGCCAATCACTGCGTTGTGATCGAATGCGTTCATCTCGTAGTAGCCAGCCCAGGCGCGCTCGATTCGCATTGCTGAAAGGGCAGGAATCCGGTGCGCAATCACGGCCCATTGGTTTTCATCAAGCGCGTTGTAATCCGGATCCAATGGCGGATCTTCAGGCCAGGGCGCCTTGCCGTGCCTGGTGAGCAAGGCTGCGTCAGTGGTTTCAACAGAACCGGTGAGCAAGGCTGCGTCAGTGGTTTCAACAGAAGGCGGGATGCCCGCGAGCAAAAAGCGACCCTCGGGTCTTAGCCAAAAACCACTGCTGTCAATGACCAAGGGACAGTTCACGAGTTCAGTCGGGCAAGACAGTACGAAAACGGTGCGTCGCGCGGCATACACAGGCAGGCAAATGGCAAGATCGCGAACAAGCGCACCGGACCAGGCGCCAGCGGCACAAACAAAGTGTGTGCTGCGAATTTCCCGTCCGTCGTGAAGCACGAGCGATCGAAGGCTTTGGCGCGCCGGGGGTTGATTGGCTTCGCAACGAATCGCCTTGACTTCAGCATGCAGCTGGATCACCCCCAAGCTCAAGGCTTTTTTCAAAAAGGCCCGGTGAAGACCAGGACCGTCAAACCAACCTTCGCCGCGAAGGCCTAAGGAGCCCAGAGCGATATCGTCTAGCTGCAACCAGGGATACCTCGACTTGAGTTCGCCCCGGTCCAGCAAACTGACAGGCGCACCATGACGCGTTTGAATCGCATGGCTTTCGCGAAGCCCTTGCGCTTGGGCTTCGTTTGCGAGATACAAGTAACCCGGCTCAATCAATCCGATCTCGACCGTTTCGCCTTCGAGGGACAAATGTTTTGATACATCGCGTAAAAATGCGATGCTGAATTGCGAAAGCGCGATGTTGACCGGGCAACTGAACTGTTGTCGGATTGAGCTTGCCGACAGGCTCGATGAGGCTTTGCTAAAGCTGGTATCGCGTTCAATGAGCGCGATGCGCAGTCCAGGATCAAGGCGCTTGAGCCAATAAGCGGTCGATGCGCCCATGACCCCGGCGCCCACAATCACGACATCATAAGCACTTTCATCCGATCCACTACAACGGGCGCTTGAGCGCATGCGCGAGTTCACCGATGATGCCGCGCCTGAAGGCCAGGACGCACAGCACAAAGATAACGCCTTGCACCACGGTCACCCAGGCACCCAACTGCGCGAGATAGTTTTGCATGGTCACGATGACCGCGGCGCCGACCACCGGTCCAAAGAGCGTACCCATGCCTCCCAGTAAGGTCATGAGCACCACTTCGCCAGACATGCTCCAGTGCACATCGGTGAGCGAGGCGAGTTGAAAGACCAGCGATTTGGTTGCGCCGGCGGTGCCTGCCAATGCGCCTGAGATGACAAAGGCGAGTAACTTGAAACGATCGGTGTCATAGCCAAGCGAGGTGGCACGGTCCTCGTGCTCCCGGATAGCCTTGAGGATTTGTCCGAAGGGCGAGTGCACAACGCGCCAAACAATCAAAAAGCCGGCGAGAAAAATAGCCAACACCAGCATGTACATCCGATGGTTATCGCGCAGATCGAACAGGCCAAAAAGCATGCCGCGCGGAACCGCCTGTATGCCGTCCTCGCCCCCGGTAAACGGCGCTTGCAAACAGAAAAAGTAGATCATCTGTGCCAGCGCGAGTGTAATCATCGCGAAGTAAATACCCTGGCGCCGAATTGCCAGAGATCCGACAACAAAGGACAGGCCGGTTGCGCAAACCGTGCCGAAAAGAATCGCCAGTTCAGGGTTCCAGGCCCAGGCTTTTGCCGCATGTGCCGCTGCATAACCAGCGGTACCCAGAAACATCGCATGTCCGAAGGACAGCAAGCCGCCAAAGCCGATAAGCAGGTTGAAGGCACAAGCAAAAAGCGCAAAACACATCACCTTCATCAGAAAGATCGGGTAAACCCAAATCGGTGCAAGCGCAAAAAAGGCAATCATCAGACCCAAGGCAAGCCACAGGGATGGGTCTGAGCCCATGGACTTGGCGGTGGTTACAGAACTTGTCATGAATTTACTTTTGCGTACCAAAAAGCCCCGCGGGCTTGATCAGAAGGACGATCGTCATGATCACGAAGATCACGGTTGCCGAGGCCTCTGGGTAGAACACTTTGGTCAAGCCCTCAATAAGACCCAATCCGAATCCGGTCACAATCGCTCCCATGATCGAGCCCATGCCGCCGATCACAACCACCGCAAAGACGACAATGATCAGGTCTGCGCCCATGGTGGGATTCACCTGATAAATCGGTGCGGCCATCACGCCAGCCAGCGCAGCGAGTCCAACGCCAAAGCCATAGGTGAGTGTGATCATCCTTGGCACATTGATGCCGAAGGCCTGGACAAGGCTTGGGTTTTCGGTTGCCGCGCGCAGGTAAGCGCCGAGCTTGGTGCGCTCAATGACGTACCAGGTTGCCAGGCAAACCACCAGCGAGGCAACAATCACCCAAGCGCGGTACTTCGGCAAAAACATGAAGCCGGTGTTGATGGCTCCCTTGAAGACATCAGGTACCGGATAGGGCATTCCCGAGGAGCCAAACTCATTGCGGAAAAGACCCTGGATAATCAGGGCCAGTCCGAAGGTCAGCAACAAACCGTAAAGATGATCCAGCTTGTAGAGCTGTTTGAGCATGGCCCGTTCGATCAGCACACCGGTTGCACCGACCAAAAAGGGCGTAACCAGCAGTGCAAGCCAATAATTGATGCCCAGGTGGGTCATACCAAGCCAGGCAACGAAGGCGCCCAGCATGTACTGAGCGCCGTGGGTGAAATTGATGATGTTGAGCAGCCCAAAGATCACCGCCAGGCCCAGTGAGAGCAAGGCATAGAACGAACCGTTGATAAGTCCGATCAGCAATTGCCCGAAAAGGGCTTGCGAGGGAATACCAAAAATTTCCATGGCGGTGTCGGTGGGCGGCTTTCGTTACGGCGATTACTTCTTGACCAGCGGGCAGTCGCTCTCAGACAAGGGGCGGAAAGCCTCGTTGGCTGGAATCGTGGAAACCAGCTTGTAGTAGTCGTAGGGGCCTTTTGATTCCGAGGGCTTTTTCACCTCAAAGAGGTAAGCCGGATGAATCTTGCGCCCGTCAGCGCGCACGCTGCCCTTGCCAAAAATCGGGTCGTCGGTGGGCAACTCTTTCATCATGGCTGCCACCTTGGTGCCGTCATCGGTTTTGGCGGCGTCGACTGCCTTCAGGTAATGAATCACGCTCGAGTAGACGCCTGCTTGAACCATGGATGGCATCTTGCCGCCGTGTGCAGATGCAAAACGCTTGGAAAAGGCACGTGTCTGATCGTTGAGATCCCAATAAAACGTCTCGGTCAACATGAGCCCTTGTGCGATGTTCAGACCCAGGGAATGCACATCTGGCAAGAACACGAGCAGACCCGCAAGGTTCTGGCCGCCCTTGGTGATGCCAAATTCAGCGGCTTGCTTGATCGAATTGGTGGTGTCACCGCCTGCGTTTGCCAGGCCAATAATCTTGGCTTTTGACGATTGGGCCTGAAGCAAGAACGAGGAGAAGTCCTGCGTGGGGAAAGGCGTGCGCACTTTGCCAACGACCTTGCCGCCATTTTTGGTCACCACAGCCTCGGTATCGCGCTCAAGCGCGTGACCGAAAGCGTAATCGGCAGTCAGGAAAAACCAGGATGTGCCGCCGCTTTTCACAATCGCCTTGCCGGTACCGTTGGCAAGCATCCAGGTGTCGTAGGCCCAGTGAATCGTATTGGCGTTACAGGCTTTGCCAGAGAGATCAGCGGTTGCCGAGCCCGAGTTCACATGCAGCTTGCCCTTGTCGCTGGCGATTTTTGCAACAGCCAATCCAACCGAGGAGGTCGGCACGTCGGCAATCATGTCGACCTTTTCGGTGTCAAACCATTGCCGCGCGATGTTTGATCCAACGTCGGGCTTGTTCTGGTGATCGGCGCTGATCACTTCGACCTTGAGTTTGCTGCCTGAAGCCTTCATGTAATCCTCAACCGCCATACGGGCAGCGATGAGGGAGCCAGGTCCGGTGATATCGGCATAAAGACCGGACATGTCATTCAGAACGCCGATTTTTACAACGCCATCGGATATTTGCGCCTGGCTTGGCGTTGCGCCGATGACTGCAATGGCTGAGGCCAAAAGCGATAGCTTGAGCCGGTTGGTGAACTTCATCATGTTTATCTCTCCAGTATGTTATCGATCACAAAAAATAAGCAAAGACAGAGGCAAAAACCGCCAAAACAAAGGCCTGACCGCGCCCAATCACGCCACATCGTTCGTCGGATCAGACCCCAAGATACGTGTTGAGCATCTCCGATTTTGATTCGAGCTCGTGGGCGGAAAACGTTTCAACCACCGTGCCATGTTCAATCACGTAAAAGCGATCGGCAAGCGGTGCAGCAAAACGAAAGTTTTGCTCCACCATCACAATCGTGAAACCTCTTTCGCGCAGCATACGGATTGCCCGCCCCAGCGCCTGGACAATAACCGGTGCAAGCCCTTCTGAGATCTCATCGAGCAGCAAAAGCGCAGCACCGGTGCGCAGGATTCGCGCCACAGAAAGCATTTGCTGCTCGCCTCCGGATAAGCGCGTGCCAGGGCTTGAACGCCGCTCTTTCAGATTTGGAAACAGCGTGTAGATCTCATCGAGGCTCATGCCGCCATCGGCTACCTTGGGGGGAAGCAGCAGATTCTCTTCGCAGGTCAGGCTCGCAAAAATGCCGCGTTCCTCGGGGCAAAACCCGATTCCCAAGCGTGCTATCTCATGTGGCGGCAAATGGATTGCCTCTTGCGATTTAACTCGGATTGACCCTGTGCGTCTGCCGACCAGGCCGAGCATCGCTTTGAGCGTGGTGGTGCGGCCGGCTCCATTACGCCCCAACAGTGTGACGACCTCACCCTGATCGACATGCAGGTTCACCCCGTGCAAGATGTGCGACTCGCCATAAAAGGCATGAACATCGCTCAGGCGAAGCATTTCAGTCATGTCAATGGGCACCTTGCAATTCGACTTCGCTGCTGCCCATGTAAGCCTCTAGCACCTGAGGGTCCTTTGACACGGTTTCGTAGGGCCCTTCGGCGATGATTTGGCCGCGTTGGAGCACCGAGATGCGGTCAGCAATTTTCGAGACCACGCCCATGTTGTGCTCGACCATCAGCACCGTGCGGTTGGCCGACACGGTCTTGATCAGTTGGGTGACCCGCTCGACGTCCTCATGGCCCATGCCCTGGGTGGGTTCGTCGAGCAGCATCAGTTGCGGGTCCATCGCCAGCGTCGTGGCGATCTCCAGTGCACGCTTTCTTCCATAAGGAAGTTCCACCGTGATGTGATCAGCAAACTCGGTGAGTCCGACGGTGTTCAAGAGTTCCATCGCCTTGGGCGTGAGACTTTGCAACGACGCTTCAGATCGCCAGAAGTGATACGCCGTGCCAAGTTCACGCTGCAAACCGATGCGCACGTTTTCGAGCACCGTCAAATGCGGGAACGTTGCCGAAATCTGAAACGATCGAATCACGCCTTTGCGTGCGATCTGTGCCGACTTGAGTGGGGTGATATCTTCGCCCTGGTAAAAGATCCTGCCTGAGGTCGGAATCAAAAATTTGGTTAGAAGATTGAACACGGTGGTTTTGCCAGCGCCATTGGGTCCGATCAAGGCGTGAATATGCCCGCGTTTGACTTTCAGGTTCACGCCTGAGACCGCTACAAAACCTTTGAATTCCTTCACAAGGTCTTTGGTCTCTAAAATGATTCCTTCATTCATCTTGCATCTTTGGACTGTTGGGCGGGGCTGTCGAACAGCCGCGGATCTTAAGCCAAGTCCAGATTTCCTGTGTAATACCCTTGAAATCTTGCTTGCCCCATCACAAGCTCGGCTGCAATCAGGTCAAGTGCTGCAAAGCCTACCGACTTGTATACGGTAATGTCCCCATCCGAGCGACGCCAGTTGTGATCGGCTGCCAAGAGCATGCCTTGCAGATCGGCAACAAGATCGTCTGCAGTCATAAAGCCTTGCTCGATAGCCTGATACACCTCACCGCCCTTATCAAGAACCGCTTGACGCTGGTCGGCAAAGACGCGGGCCCGAGCCATCAAAGCAGGTTCAGCCTCGGCCATCTGAGGCGTGAATGCGCCGACAAGTCCAAGATGCGTGCCTTTCGATACCGCTTCTGCCCGAATAAAGGCTTGTGATGCGGTGGTGGCTACAGCAACCACATCGGCTAAGGCGAGTGCCTGCTCAAGATCGCTTGCAGCCGCAGCGCGAAGGCCTTGCGCTTGCATGCGCTCTGCCATACGCTGCGCCGCCTCCTTGCGTCTGCCATAAACCGTGACGCGCTCGATCCTTAAGGCGCTGTGATGCGCCAGCGCGAGCGGCAGGCTCAGGGCGCCGGTGCCTACGACCAACAGGTGACTGCTGTCTGCGCGTGCGAGCAGCTTGGCGGCAAGGGCCGCAGCAGCAGCGGTTCGACGCAAGGTCAATTCGGTGCCATCGATCACCGCCACTGGGTGGCCGTTTTGCGCATCGAGTAAAACGTAAACACCAGAAACCGCCGCAAGGCCATGCATTGGATTATCCGGCCACACCGATACCAGCTTCACTCCGATGACCTTCCCAGCGCGCCAGGCAGGCATCACCATGAAGCAACTGGCGTCATGATTGGGGTGGTAAATGCTGCGGGGCGGCGTGGTGATATCGAGCTTCAAGCCCTCGGCAAGGGCTTGAAGCAGTTGCGGGTAGGGCAGTGATTCGGCCACCGCCTGTGCATCAAGGTTTTGCATGTGACAGCAGAGATGTTTTGCACAGTATAGGGCCCGGTTGCCCTGGTCCCCGCTGCCCGGGTGTCATTCTGCTCGGGCCCCTGTGGATCGCGGGCTCTGATGATTGCCCTTTGGTCTGGGTGAGGACGCCGTCCGCGCTTTAGCCCCCGGGCGGGATTTCGTGATGGGGCAAGCTGCCTACGAGCGCGATCAGGCTGTCCAATCCGTGATGGAAGTCGGGCCGCGATAGATAACCGTCGCCATTTTTATCGAGCCGATTGAGTGCAGTCATCCATTCGCTCTTGCTGATCAAACCGTCGTCGCTGCTGTCGACTTTGTCTAAGAGGTTGGCGACCATTTTGTCGATCCTCGCAAACTTGTCCTTGGGATCGAGCACGGCGTTGAGTTCGGCGGCTGAAATGGCCTGATCGTCGTTTTTGTCAAAACGATCCATGATCTTGTCGGCAACCTGGGCGACTGTGGGCGGCGCAGCAGGTTTCACTGCCGGGCCTGCACTTTTGGCAGGTGCGCTTGCTGACGTTGCCGGAGGGGTAGCGTCGGGGGATTTGATGTCGCGGGCTATTGCTAAAAACTTGGCTGCGATGGGGATTGGCATAGGATCTCCGTGATGGCTGTCGGGTTGGGCTCGGCTGGTATACGGTGGGCTGGGATAGATGGGCTTGGTATCGGATCGCGTTGGGTTTCAAAACAGGTCACCGACGATGCTTATTGCCGCGAAGCCTGGCAAGAGTTCCTGATCAGAGAGATCTGAGCGGGGTCAGCCCAAGATCGGCGGGGGTAGAAGGCGAGAGTGTGGGCTAGGGAAAAACCTGGCTGAAGCGCCTGCCACGATACTCAAAAGTCACAATCTCACCTTGCTGAATCTGTACCGGTACATTGTTGCAAACGTTACGAATTTCGTAGCCTGTGGCCTGAGCAGGCTGGGATCCCATTTGGCTGCCAAGCACAGCACCGACGGCTGTTGCCACGGTCTTGCCGTCGCCGCGGCCAATCTGGTTCCCCAAAGCAGCGCCGATCACCCCGCCGACGACTGCGCCACCCACGCCCGGGTTGCTTGAGGTCTGGACTTGCACCTGTTGGCACTGCTGCTGCATCACGGTCACAAGGTTGGCCTGTCTTGCGACGACAAAGGCCGCATCAGGGGTCTGGATTGTGGTTTGCCCGAGCCCCACCGCTGGAAGGAGTGCAAAAGAAAAGGCAACGCCGATTGAAGTTTTCATCATATAGCTCCGATATTTATGATTCCGATAACGCAGCAGGTGGGTTTGCGGTTGACCGCTTCGAACCTGGCCCGAGCTTTGACCGAATCCCCAGCCTTGACTGAATAAGACCGGCGACAGCTTAGCGCAAGGCCAGGGCCTTTGCGCGAAACACCGAGCAAGCGTAATCGCCTATCGGGTAGCAGCGAGCGTCGCGTCGTCGGTTCGCCGTGGCCGAGTCATTGGCGCGGAGGCGTCTCCTGACGATCTAGTTAAAGTGCATCGAGTGGAATCTTTGCGTAGGCGATACCGTTATTCTCCGACGGTGGAAACTCGCCCGCACGGATATTGATTTGGACGGCCGGCAGCATCAGGACCGGCATTTCAAGGCTGGCATCACGTGTGGTGCGCATCGCGACAAACTGCGCCTCGCTGATGCCATCCTTCACATGGATATTGTGGGCTCGCTGCTCGGCCACCGTGCTTTCAAAGCAGACCGGACGACCGACTGGCGGGTAGTCATGACACATGAAAAGTCGGGTCGCTGCCGGCAGGCTCAAAATCTTTCGCACCGACCCAAACAAGGCCTTTGCATCGCCACCGGGAAAGTCACAACGCGCAGTACCCAAATCGGGCATAAACAGGGTGTCTCCCACAAAGACTGCATCACCGAACTGGTAAGCGACGCAGGCGGGGGTATGCCCTGGCACTTCAATGCATTGACCTTGGTGGGTGCCCAGGGGAATTGGCTCGCCATCGCGAAAAAGATGGTCGAACTGCGAGCCGTCCTGCTTAAAGCCCGCCTCAAGGTTGAAGATTCGCTTGAAAACAGTTTGCACCGCGGTGATGTGCTGACCGATGGCGCTGCGGCCACCTAGCTGCCGCTTTAAATAAGCAGCGGCAGTCAAATGGTCAGCGTGAGCATGGGTCTCCAAAATCCACGCGGGCTTCAAGCGCTTGGCGTTGACGAAATCGATCACTTTGCTGGCCGAAGGATGGCTTGTTCGCCCCGATTTCGGGTCGTAGTCCAGGACCGGATCAATGATTGCGCAAGGCGAGCCTTCAGACTCATAAACCACATAGGTCACGGTGCAGGTGGTTGGATCAAAGATGCCATGAACCTGAGGTTGAAATGGATGGGGGTTCATCGGACTTTCTGCATGGAGGGGTTTAGCGATTCCTTCGTTCTTTATTAACTTTGTCAACTTATAATCTATTGACTTATAATCTATTTGTCAATATGGTTTCTTAGGTCGATGTTCATCCTTAATACTGCCGGAAGCGTTAAACATGGATACAGCAGCCTTGGACCTCGATCATATGAAGGCATCGGCCGACAAGGCCTGCCGATTGATGAAAGTGCTCTCCAACCCGGACCGGCTGATGCTGCTTTGCCAGCTCTCACAAGGCGAAAAAAGGGTCGGTGAGCTTGAAACGATGCTGGGCATCGTGCAACCAACCTTGTCCCAACAGCTCAGCGTGCTGCGCGACGAAGCGCTGGTGAGCACGCGTCGGGACGGCAAGAGCATCTACTACCGGATTGCGAGTCCGGAGGCGCTCGCTGTTATGCAGGTTTTATACGAGCAATTCTGTCGTTCGGGAGCATCCGCATGAGTATCGATTGGGAACACTTCACCCCATTGTCATCGCTTGCGGGGGGCATGTTGCTGGGGTTCGCCGCGGCCATTTTTATTCTGGTCAATGGCCGAATCCTTGGCATCAGCGGCATTCTCGGAGGCTTGCTGCTCCCACGCGCAGGCGACAGCGGCTGGCGCATTGCCTTCATGCTTGGATTGCTCGCAGCAGCGCCCCTTTTTCACGCTCTGGTGCCTGAGCAATTCACAAGCTTGGCCCGGATTGATGCGAGCAGCCTGCAGGTGGTGGTTGCTGGTTTGCTGGTTGGTATCGGCACACGTTATGCCTCGGGCTGTACCAGCGGGCACGGCGTTTGCGGCCTCTCACGCTTATCACCCCGCTCCCTTATGGCAACCGCCTCGTTTATGGCGGCGGGCTTTGCCACGGTCTATGTCATGCGTCATTTTTTTCAATGAGGATATCGAGATGATTCATCAAGTACAGCTTTATCGCCTCGCGGAATGTCTTGTGGGCTTGCTCTTTGGCCTAGGCTTGATGCTCTCGGGGATGACCGATCCGGGCAAGGTCATCGGGTTTCTCGACCTCTTGGGTAACTGGGATCCTTCGTTGGCCTTGGTCATGGGCGGTGCAATCCTTGTGGGTTTTTTTGCGTTCAGGATTGCAAATCGGCGGGAAACCGCCCTTTTTGGCGCGAGCTTGAGGTGGCCTCAAAACAGGCAGGCGGATAAGGCACTGGTGATTGGAAGCTTGCTCTTTGGCGCCGGATGGGGTTTGGCGGGCTTTTGCCCAGGGCCGGCACTGGTGTCGATGGCTGATGGACAACCGAAAGCGCTGATTTTTGTGGCCGCGATGCTCGCTGGCATGTTGGGCTTTGAGTTGATGGAGCGCTTTGTGCACGCACCGCGCAGGGCCAGGTTCAATGAAGTCTGAGGCGATGGCTGGATAAGCTGATCGACCTCGAGCGGGTGCTTCCGTGATTGAAAAGCCACGATGGCTTTTCTCGGTCCCCATCCTTGTTTGGGGCCCTCAGTACAGCCGCGAGAATCTCAGCCAAGACGGGTTTGCGGCTTTCATCGTGACCCTGATGCTGATCCCGCAAAGCCTTGCCTACGCCACGCTTGCCGGATTGCCACCGGTAGTTGGCTTGTATGCCAGTGTGGCTCCTTTGTTGGTTTATGCGGTCCTCGGCAGTAGCCGCGTACTGGCGGTCGGCCCCGTGGCGGTGGTGTCGCTGATGACCGCAGCGACTGTGGCTGAGCACGCTGCCGCGGGCACGCATGCCTACTGGCAGGTGGCGATGACTCTGGCCCTCTTATCAGGCGCATTACTCTTTCTGATGGGATTGCTGCGCCTGGGTTTTCTTGCGAATTTCTTGAGCCACCCGGTCATTTCAGGATTTATAACAGCTTCGGGTTTGTTAATTGCCTTGAGTCAAGTCAAGACCATCATGGCAGTCAAAGCTGAGGGCGATCACTTTTTCGATTTGCTGCTTGTACTGATCGCCCAGGCGCCCAGCGTGCATGGTTTGACGCTCATCCTTGGGGTTGTAACCATCGGCTTTTTGGTCTGGGTGCGTAAGGGTTTAAGGCCGCTTCTCATCCGGTTCGGGCTGCCTTTGGGCCTTGCTGATTTTTGCGTCAAAGCCGGGCCGGTTGCAGCGATCGTACTGAGCAGCCTGCTGGCTTGGGCTCTCGATTGGCAGGAGAAAGGCGTGAAGTTGGTCGGAGCGATCCCTCAAGGTCTTCCGCCGCTCACGGTGCCGATCTGGGATCCTGCGCTGTGGCGGGAACTCTTGGTCCCTGCGCTGCTCATCAGTGCGGTGGGCTTTGTAGAATCGGTCTCGGTGGGTCAAACCTTGGCCGCAAAACGCAGACAGCGTATCGAGCCCGACCAGGAGTTAATCGCCCTCGGTGCCAGCAATTTGTCGGCGGCCTTTACGGGTGGTTTCCCGGTGACCGGCGGTTTTTCCCGCTCGGTCGTGAATTTCGACGCCGGGGCTCAGACCCCCGCTGCAGGCGTTTTCACGGCGCTTGGGATTGCGCTGGCCTCACTTTTTCTGACGCCGGCGCTTTACTTCCTGCCCCAGGTGACTTTGGCCGCCACCATTGTTGTTGCGGTGCTTGCCTTGGTCGATTTCGGCGTGTTGAAGTCAACATGGCTTTTTTCCAAGCTCGACTTCATCGCGGCGGCGACCACTTTGTTTACGACCCTTTTGCTCGGCGTTGAAAGCGGTCTGTTCCTGGGCATGCTTGTATCGTGGGCGCTCTTTTTATTCAGAGCGAGTCGGCCGCATATTGCAACCGTGGGTTTGCTTCCGGGCACCGAGCATTTCCGTAACGTCTCGCGCCACGAGGTTATCGTAAGTCCCAGGCTTGTTTGTCTTCGCGTGGACGCAAGCATATTTTTTGCAAACGCACGAGCGATCGAAGACCGCATCAATGCTGAAGTGGCTCTACGCCCCCGGCTCGAGCATGTTGTGTTGCAATGCTCGGCGGTCAACGATATTGACGCTAGCGCTTTGGACAGTCTTCAAGCGATTTCGACGCGCTTGCAAGAGTCCGGCATTGCCCTGCATTTTTCTGAAATCAAAGGCCCGGTGATGGATAAGCTCAAGCGAACCGGGTTCTTGAAGGATTTGCACGGTCAGGTGTTTATGACCAGCTATCAGGCACTCGCGGCGCTAACACCCGAGCTCGTTGGAAAGCAGGTGGATTCGCAACAAAAGACTGACCCATGAACAAGGCTAGGTTTCGGCTCCGCTCGTGATTCACTTGCTCGGTAAGTGCGAAGTCATAGCGGATGAAACGCTACGCACACCTGTCTGTCGACCATCTTGCCAGCGCGTCAAGCGCATCTGATGAGGTTCCTAGGTGAGTCTGCACGAT
>Ga0214921_10001756_pt1 | contig 36466 bp, 28 predicted proteins | sample LL1505_MetaG_FD_177992 | JGI IMG/M metagenome (GOLD analysis project Ga0214921, IMG submission 177992) | Freshwater microbial communities from Lake Lanier, Atlanta, Georgia, United States - LL-1505 | ecosystem: Environmental > Aquatic > Freshwater > Lake | place: USA: Georgia | collected... | reverse complement strand
CCCAAAACCTATGCATTGGTATCAAAAACTAACAATCCAACAACGGATAAACTTAAAAGATTTGTCTGAATTGATTTGCGGGGCAAAATATGATTTACTTGTCAGAATATTTGGCATGAGAGAAACTATTGAATTGTTACATCAAAAATTAAAATTGGAGGGGTTTGATATTTAGTTTTATTAAACATCTAACCTGTCATAAAATATCCAAAACCACGCAAATTGTCCCATAAAAGACCATTTCGTTGACACGAACAAAATGCTAACCCCATGAAAAACGCAGACCAAATACTCGCAGAACACGAAGACGCTAACGAAATGCACTTCCACCAAGTTGATAGGGAGTGGCTTATTAAAGCCATGGAGGAGTTTGCCTTTGAGTTTGCCGAAGCAGCGATAGACCGATGGGGATTGACCAAAGTTGAGCGAATCTATTTAGAAGACCATTACAAGAAAATCACAACCCCAAATCAATGAACCAAACATTTGAACAACTACAAGACAAAATCGCCCTATGGGCCGAGGAAAAAGCGATAAGCGATTCGCATAATTTCCCCAAGCAATTCATGAAGGTCGTCGAAGAGCTCGGAGAGCTTTCTTCGGCTATCTTGAAAGGCAAACGCCGCGAAGAGTACGACGCATTCGGCGATGTGCTCGTCACCATTATCATCCTCGCCGAACAGAGAGGAGTAAACATCGTTGAAGCACTACACCTTGCGTATGAAGAAATCAAAGAAAGAACCGGTAAAACAATCGATGGAACCTTCGTCAAAGAATAACATGACCGCGCTTGAGTGGTTCATAGAAACCACTGAGCTACGGCGTTTGGAAGCCATGGAGCTCCAGAAAGGTCACACCTTTCTATCCGAAACGATTGAGAAAGCCCTTCAGATGGAGCAAGAGCAACTGAAGGGGTGTTCGAACACCCCCTAGTAAAATCGAGTACAAGGAGTGACTTCGGCGTAGATGTACCGGACAAAGTCGCTCCGCACGTCGCGCTCAATGCTCAGCTTCAGCCAATAGCCTCCCAGAGGTTTCGGGCCTCTTCCGCGTTCAACGTGAAAGCCCATTTTGCCGTCGTTCCACTCTTCCTTGTACGTCGCCGTGCGTATCTGTCGCACAGGCTTTTGCTTAATCTTTTTAAAGCGAGGCTCATACCTGTTTACAATATTGGTGTGTTCGTATAACTCATGAACGTGGCCCATCCATGTCATGTCATAGTTCTCAATAGAGGCAAGCAGACGTTGGTCTTGGATGACGCCTTTCGTTACCGGCCCGCCCCCGCCTGAGCCGTGGAAGTAGTGAATGATATAGGACAAGTTGTTCCCGTGCGGCTCCCCCTCTTTGAGAGGCATCCACGCTAGGTTCACATGCAACACGCCTCCGTATCCCCCTAATTGCACGTTGCTCTTGCAAGCGTAGTTGAGGGTCGCCACAAAACGCTCGAGGATGTCGGTTTCTTTGTGCTTGATGACGCCGGTTTCGTGGTTGCCGTAGCCTACTAGAACGATGTTCTGGGCGTATGGCTTAAACCAATCAACCGCCGTGTCAACGATAGAGTCAAGGTAGCGTCCGTTATTGTGTTCTGGGCGAATGTCGTCCTTGCTAGCCCGGAAATCGCCCTTTCCTTGCATAGCGCAAAACAGGTCCCCGTTGATAATAATGTAGGCCCCTCTCCTGACGGCTTCGTCCAAGTGGTTTTTCAGGAGTTGCCGGTCGCAATGGGGGTTGTCCCAATGGAGGTCCGAAATCAACAGAAATTCAACTTCTCCATACGCCTCAAAGACGTGGATGTTTGAGCTTATTCTCGTAATGTTTATCATTCTTCAAATTTAAGTTCTTCAAAGCTTTTCGCCTTTTTTTCTTTGCCTTTTATGGTGTATTCGCTGTAATTGAAAAGCCTCAACAAAGCCTCACCAAAATTGTCAACATCGCCAGTTGCTACTTTATACCAGTTCTGTGACAGCTTGAATAGCGTAGCAGCAGGTATACCGGACAATTCGCTAAGAAGAAGAGAGAACTGAACGATGTGCTTAGTCCTTGTTTCATCAGTCTTGGCATCAAAAATAGCCTTTCCTTCTTTGGCTAAGTCGGCGATAACGCTAAAAGCGGATATACTCGTTGTATCCTTCGCCCAAGGCTTGCCAAGAGCGATGTCTCGAATTTTTTGGAAAATATCACCAATAACGAATATTGCGTTCAAGTTACCAAGAACTCCGGCCCATACCAACTCCTCGTCATCGTCATCGTCAAAGTCCGTGAGTATCCCGGGTAAGCCAAGCATGAGATATTGGAACAGGACCGGAGCGACCAAGTGAACGGTCACAAAGAGCCTTATGTTTTGCCCTAGCGTTCCCTTCGCGCCGCTAAGCCCCATCAGTTGCTTGTAGATGTTACGGATGGCGTACATTTCCAAACGGAAATATTGCTTTGGCTGAGATTGGAATACTCCAAACATCCTCCATGCCGTAGAGCCCGTCTGGAAAAAGTCTTTATCTTCAACGTCATTACTTTGAGCAACGGACTTAACCTGAGCCTCAATTTTCTTGAGCGCGTATTTGATGGCGTCCTGTTCGGAAACTTTTTTCTTGGCTGCTTTTTGCTTATTGATATACTGCTCTTTGTAGAACAAGTAATTTGGAACGCTACCCATAACACCGGCCTTGTCACCTTGCTTGATGAAGTACATCATGACATTCGCGTAGTTATCAATGGATAACCCCTTGTCCCCCCCAAGAACAACGTCTCTCTTGGAGTCCGAAAAGGTGGACATTATCTCCATAATATTTGAAGTTGAAAACCTCGCTTTCAAATATTCTGAGTTTTCCATCATTTCGGCCCAAGTTTTGTAAGCCGTAGACTCTTTGCCCTTTCTTAAATCAGAGAATGCTCTAGTGGCGTATTTAGCATAAGAGCCATATCCAATGAATGGAATAAACCCTACAAAACTGCTTGCCTGAGCGAGCATAATTTTTGGGTTAAGTCCAAGTTTCGCGTAAACGAAGGTCTTAAACCCGGCGTCAAGAATGTCATTCTCTTTTCCTTTCCCGAAGCCATCCGTGATAAGCCTATCGGTCATTATGTTCAAGAGGCTGTAAATGTCCTTGCCGACACGGGTTTCAATCGCCTTACGAATCGTGATGTTGTTCAGCATCTTCTTGATGTCGCGAATTGACTCAGCGTAAGACGCAAAGAAATTCATGTCGCGCACATAAGACGTGAGCACTTTATCGCCGTCCATTGTCTTGACGGCTTTGTTGTTTCTGACGCGTTCTTTCGTTGACGCTCCCCCAACCGCTGTGATAAATTCGCTGGGCTTCTCAAGTAGACTTGGCGCCTCCTGCCCATCGGCGGATTCCCGATACAGCCGACCGGCATAAAACTGATTCCAAGGCAAGTCGGTGCGATAAACACGACGATAAACCTCGTTGTAAATCGGGTACATATTTGGATAAAACTCCTCAACCTGCCAATCGGCCCACTCTTTCACCTTCGGGTCAAGCTTCGATGTTATTTCAGCCATTATCTCCTTGTACTGGGGGCCGAACTTTGTCTCAAAGCCGGGGTGATTGGCGGGGTCTTTGAACTGATTGTACAGATAGTACATTTCGTTCTGGCTGATAGGCGCTTCATTCTGAAGCAAGAACGCCTGTATGGCGACCTTATCACCGGTCTTCAAGACCTTTTGATACCCCTTGGGGTCCATTATGTAGGTGAACTTCTTCTTGCCGTTTTGAATCATTATCTTCTTCCAGCCCTTGCCGAAGATTTGCTCGGCGTTGGTTTGGAGATACGCCATTGCGTCGTTGTTCAACTTATTCAAGTTTGCGCGAGATTCACGCACTCGGTCAACGATAAGTTTTTTACTGACACCACCGAAAAACTCGCCCGTCATGTTTGATATTCTATCGACAAGACCGGCAAGGTCTTCTGTCCGCCTTAGCATAGCGCCAATGGTGTCATCTACAAATGAGCGAAGAACCTTCCCGAAAGAACGCTGTTTTTCCTTTTGGACCGACTCACCCATAAGCGCTCTCTCCACCTTATCAACGGCTTTCTTGTCGTTGAAATTGACGTTGTAATCGCCGCCGGTGATGTCCTTGAGGAGCTGCCTCTTGAGCTTGTTGTAGTACTCTGATTGCGCCTTCAGTTCGTCCTTGAACGCTGCCCGCCCGGTCTTGAGAAAGTCCTTCATGTAGGAATACAATTCATCAAGAGCGATGAGTTTATTTTCCTCAATGTCGTCCATAAGCATCGTGGCCGCAAACTTCAATGCGAACTCAACATCGGCAAGGTCTTCGGCGTACTCGTCCTTCCCTTCGTCAATAACCAACTCGGTAAGCCGGGTGTACTCGGAGTTCAATGCGACAATGGCTTTTTGAATCTCTTCTACGGAGGCTTTTTCGTCCGGCAACATCCCCTTAATCTTAGCGATTCGCTCCTGCATGGCCGTGCTGAAATTGCCCTTTACCCTACCGCCTTCCTTCTTGGTGGTTTCAGCGGCAAGCTGCTTGAGCAACTTGGCCCTCGTAGCGCGCACTCTGACGCCAATCACAAAGTCAGCGACCTCTCGGCGAATCTCGGCGATGTTCTCGCGATTTGCTGAGGATACCTTCTTCAGCAAAGCCATCACCTCAGCCTTAGCGTACATCGTCCTAGGCAGACTTGACTTGATGAGTATAGTTAACTGCCTTCTGATTTCGTTCAGCTCACGGGCGCCCTTGTTGATGTTACGCATGGCCTCACGAATGCGCTTCATCTGCGCCTGAATGGCCGTGTTCGCCGTGGTGTTCAGCGTTGCGTCAAGGTCAGCCATAAGGCTCATTTGCAGGTAATCCGACGACGACAAGAACAAAGGATGCTTGGACAGCTCTTGCATTGCGAACTCCCGGATTTTTGCGCTCGATGGTTTCTCTCCGTTGACTTCCTTTTTCGCAAAGCGCCGTATCTTCTGCTGAACATTGGTGTACATGCTGTACCCGGCGAACGCCCCGCCCTCGACCATAGTAAATGCGCGCGGCAATTTCTCCTTATCACCGACGTTAATCGTCATTGCCTCATTGATGTCTGAGGATGAATAGCCTTCTTGTTGCATTCTGCGCTTAATCTCCCCGTCTGTCAGGCCCTCGTTTCTTGCGTCGTTTATTGCGCCATACAAAGTTTGGTCGTTCTCTGGAACGCGAGAAAAACGAACGTCCGTGTCTTCGTTTGGTTGAAAGCCGGCAAAACTGACGCTTGTTTCGAGTAGCGCTAGCGGGAACTCTCGGTTTGCTTGAGCAAGAGCCTCAACGAATTTTAAGGTTTGTGTAAGTGCTTTCTTTTTGTTTTTTTCTAATGCTTTCCTATTATTTAATATGTCGTTGTCGTATGGTTGATTTTTAAGTTTCTCTGATTCTTTGGGAAATACAGCCTTTTCCCCTTGGGCGTATTGATAATTAATAAGAGCGCTTTTATCAACAAACTTATCACTTATGTTTGATACAAAAATCTTACCCTTTTTTACATTATTGTATTCTCTTATTCCGGATTCTGTTTCAACAATTACATTGCTATAATCGTTGTTCATAATTATTCCATCAAACATCACCCTATTAGTCTTGATGTCTTCAATTTGTCTTACAACCGAGTTGTAATCGTCTATTAGGTTTTGAAAGTCTATCGGGGATACTTTTTTGTTTATGTACTCCGACAAAAAAGAAGCCGCATCTTCATCAAAAGGGTACGAAACCAAAAACGTTTTAAAATTATCAATAAAGCCTTTGTCTTTTATTAAAGACGCGGCATTTTGAAAACGCTTTAGGGCTTCTTTGTTTAAAGATGACTCAATGTTTTTTGCTATTTCAGCCAATTCTTCTTCAAGACTAGCTATCCTTTTAGGGTCTGGATTTTTGTGAACATTTGTCACATTTATTAAAGCAGGCTCATAACCTTGACTAAGAATTTGATTGGCTGGGTCAATCATTAAACGCACATAGCTCCCGGGTGTAATCCCGTATAACACATTTTCTTTTATTTGAGGAATTTGGTCGTTTGAAATGCCGTGACTTTTATTTATGTAGTCAATCATTTTTTTTACTTCCGGACTAACCGATTCGTCGTACTCAATTTTAAATCGGCCTTTCTTTAGTTTTATTCCGACCTCATTATAGCCGTGCATTCCTTTTTGCTCATTGATGTCGCCCATGCCATCTGGGCCAATGATGGCTTCTAGTATGCTATTTTTTACGGCGCTAAATGAGTGAGATTCTGGATATGTCAATAACGATATACCAATCCTACCCCTTACCTTTAATGGTGTATCTCGATACATCATAAATGCAGGGGACGCCGATGACGCCTCATACCCAGCTGCGCCAGAATAAACATCATCATTAGCCGCAAAAATAATATCTTCACTATTTGGATAAATAGCAATCCTTATTCCGCTTTTAAAATGATGTGATGGGTTTGCCCCCTGTGGCATTATCGGAAGAGACGCTAACTTGTTTAGGCACGACAAGGAGTATTCGCCCCCAATAGACTCTTGTAAATCTAAAAAACGGATAATATTCTGTAAAACAGGTAATGCGTCTACTCCGTTCCCTGACATACCAGTTCCTATGTAATGATAAAAACCATAGCCTCGGTCGTAAGCTTCTTGAGGGTTGTATTTAATGCGATAGTTAGATTTCCATTTGTCAATAATCATTTTTGACGTAGCAAATTGCTCTTCTTTCGAATAATATTTCTCTAGCATTCTGATATATTCAGTTATCAAATGCCTAGGGTCGCCATCTAAACCAAATGCAATAGAAGTTTCAAAGTTTTTTTCGTGTTTTCTTGTAAAGTTGACTTGCCCTGACTCCTTATCGGTTACTTTCCAGTATAATCCTTCACCTATTTCAGCAGGAGTAAGTTTATACTCAAAAGTCTTACCCGTTATAGAGTCATAATAATTAAAAGCCGTTATCTCACTTAATAACTCCTTTATAGAGCTCATTACGTTCTCGGCCCTTGACCTATTTTCTTCGGATAGGTATGATAAAATAAGCCGCTTTATTCTAGCGCCAACAGCGGGTTCATTTGGGAACTCTAGCGTTGTTGCCGCTCCGGCCCTAGCCATGTCTTGCTTTACCTCTTCAATGGAAGTGTATGTTTCTCCGAATGGAGTTCTAAAACTCATTTCTGCTCCCGGCAATGCAATAAGGTTTTCTCCATACCCCATTATATCTGCTAAGTCTTGAATCGTAGTGGTCGGCTTCAATTCCCCAACCTTTATCACGTCTTTCCCAAGAAGCTCCCTTACATATTCGCTGATAAAATTCCAAAGTCTCTCAAGCAACATTCCAAGTTTTGACTTCTTATCAAAACTCTCGCTAGCAAGTTGTCCGAGCAATGTCACCAACGCTTCTTCAATCTTTTGGTCTTCAGTTAGCTCTGGATAAAGTTGCGATACCATGTTGTATGCAGCAATTCCTTCAGGACTATCTTGCAATTCTTTTACAAGATTTTCGTATAATTCTCTTGACTCAGGACTGCCGTTCTTTAAGGCGTATATTATCGGGTGTCCAAGGATTTCGTGAAATGGTGTGTCTTTTGTTACATACGCAAAATTTATCATTACACTATGAGTCCTTGGGTCATATTTCCCTTTCCATCTTTCGTTTGGGTTGGCTATGAAATTGCTATCGTCAATTTTCATGCCTATCCTCCACGCTAATCTGCGAACAAGCGTTTCTATCGCCATTCTTTCAGGGCCATTTAAGGACTTCCTCTTCTCGGATTCGCCAATCTTCTGCTTCATCGCAAACATCTTCTGGCGAATCTTCTCGGCTCTCTGCTCAATCGACAGCTTCTCGTCGTTGAATGCGGGGATACCCGACTTAACCTTCTCAACGATTTGAGGGGTAATATCTACTGAGCGGTGCTTGGTGTAAATCGTTTTTGTTTCTGTTGCTACATTGTTTAAAGTTTCGACGTATAATTCATCCAATTCTGCCAAAGCATCTTCAACCTTGGCCATTTGAGTTCCTTTTTTGAAAAACTTTTTAAAATTATTTGGCTCTCCATCCTCATAAAGGGTTTGTTCATAATAAAAATCAGAATTATCATTAATTAATTCGTATAAGTCCCTTTCTAAATACTCATCCTTGAGGTAATTGCCGAGTTTTTCTTTTGCTTCCGCCCTATAAAAATCCTTGTCCTCATCACTTACTTCCCCCCTTACTTTCTTTGTAGTTGAAAACTCAATAGTTTTTGCGTCTTGCTTTTTGCCGGTTATCTCTTCAACAAGGGCGTACATCATGTTTTCAACCGTTCCGGCTTTTCCTTCATCTATTGAGCCATAAAAAGCAACCATGCCTTTACCACGAACATCTGATTCTAAGTCCAAACCATGCAACAGCATACGTCCGTCGCTTTGTTTTTCGCCGTCTCCATTTATGATTTTTTTTGAAATTTCATCGCCAACGGCTGCTTGTAATTCATTCTCTTGAAAAGGATAGTCCTCAATAATGGGATTTCCACTCTCATCGGCTGCATATATTTTATACCCGGAGTCGGTTTTTGTATACAATATAAAACTTATTTTGTCGGATAGATTATATCTAGCCTTCTGTTGTTCCCCTGTTGTCCATGCTACTTTTGTTACATTCTTTTTAACAGCTTCTTGTAAGGCGACTTTTAAAACCAACTTCACCCATGTGTTGGTGTTGTCGACGTATGGGGCGGAAACTACATTTGGCGTATAGCCTGGGTCTTCCTTTTGTTTTTGTCGTTCCTTTCTTATATGTTGCGCTAAATCGCTTTGAACCTCTTCAATAAACAAGACATTGTTTCCGTCTTTGTCTTTTCTGATAACATATCTTAAATGGGCAATAGTTTTGTTGGTATAATGAGAGCCAAAATCAAATGAATCTGGAAAATTGGCGTCATCCCATTCAATGATTATCTCTTGATATTCACCGCCCTGCTCTACTGTATAGTCTTCAAACTCTTTGTTTTTGTCTTTTTTTACGCTAATCTTGACGCGATTTTTCTTAATGTAATCAAGCAGTTCTTTCTTTTCAACCTGCTCGTCAGGACGCTTGGCTTGAAGGAACGCTCTTGCACCGGTAAACTCTCCTTCATCGCCACCAAAAATTCCGCTCTGCAACCACTTGGTTGCACTTTGTTTTTCAACCGTTGATGTAAGCAGTCGTCGTTCAATAGTTGAATAAAAACCTTTGATAACTTTTAAACCGCTAGGCAAGTCTGTGCTTCTTGCTTGACGTACAATCTCTTTCTCTTTTTCTGTGAGCTGACCTGTCATATAAGCCACGAAGTCCGAGCGCTTAAAGTCGGTAACTTTTGAGTCAATATAATCTGCCGCCTTCTCAACCGCAGCGGATACACTTTCTCCGGCCTCGATTGCAAGAATCGCTGAGTCAATAGCGAAATTCCACACGCTTTTACCCATACCAGCTCCAAAGCTGTTCATCGTTCCGATGTCGGCTCTCATGCTCTTGAGCGAGTCCTTGATGGCCTTAATCTTGTCGGTCTTAATCTTCGGCAATGGGAGGGGTGTTTGAACACCCCTTGTGCTTGGACCACCAAGCAGCAACGACATACCTCTCGAGTATGCGTCGTCAATCTTGGCTTGGTCTTCCAATAAATAAACATTGCCGCTCTTCGTGTCCTTCGCGTACACGGGCTTGCCTTCCTTCATAGCAGCCGTAGCGGCTTCGAGTTGCGACTTCGGGCGCACGGCTATGTTGGCGATGTCTTTGTTCTCCACCTTATCCGCCGGCACAGTAACCTCATGCCGGCCGGTTTCTTCATTAAAGACCGCTTCCGGCCTGAACTCCGCCGGAATCTCATTGATGTCTTCAGCGGCAAGCATAACCTTGCCGTCCTCGTAATCTTCTTTGTCAAAGATTGACTCCATCCGGGTGACGTACTTATCCAATAGCTCTTCATCCCCTTCAATGGAAATGTTCAAGTCCTTGAGCTGGTCATCTGCCCCCTTTGCTGGGTCTAAAAGAGCCGCCACGTCCTCACGCAATGAAGCCTTCCCGTTGATGTAGTACTTTGGTGTAAGACCAATGATTGGCGCCAAGTCCACGCGCTGCTCGGGAACCTTTTTGTTCTGAAGGATGTAGTTCATTTCATCCTGAACGGCCTGCTGCATGGGTTGATTAATCGTTGGCGTTCTGTCCAACTGCCTCTTTGCCGCAATCAAGTCCGCCAATCGGGACTCAGCACGACTGCTAGTACCAAGCGCAAGCTGCGACAACCGTTGGGCGTTTGTTGGAGCCGTAGCCGACATCATCTGCCGGGCCTCCCTGACCACAGACACATTCTCGAGAATCTGCTGCTCGGTCACGCCGGTAATCTGACCGGTCGTCCGCATGTTGTTCGCCCATTGAGTGACCTTGCCTAGGTCTTCGTCCATGTCGTTGAGAAACGAACGGCTATTGGCCATTTTCTCAGCAAGGTTCGTATAGTAATCCTTTCGGGTCTGTTGGTATACCACGTCCGCAAGGGTGAGCGGGTTGCTCGACATACCTCCGGCTCCGAGCGCTTCACCAAGTATCTCAACCGAATTTAACTCTTGGCCTGACACGAACTGAGCCGCTGCTTCACCAAAAGCCTCCGATACCGGTTCAATAGCCAAAGCCTGACCGACAGCTTGAGTCGTCCTGCGAGCCGTTGACGCAAGCGAAGACGGCGCTATTTTGCCGAGCACCCCGGCCGTAATGGCGTCAACAGCAGCAATGGTCAATCCGCGCTTTACGCCGATGTTTCTGGCCTCTTCCCATACCTCAGGGTCGTTAAGCCATTCGCCCTCTTGGGCTTTCTCGAGTGTGTTGTATTTTTTGCGGATGGCATCAAGAACAGACGCCGTGTACTCTAGCGAAAAACCGCTAGCGGCATTGACGATTTTCATACTGGTAGAAAAAGCGGCCCTAGCGCCCGGTACACCGCCAACAGCTCCGCCGATAGCCGTTGACACGGGGACAATGACCGAGCCAGTCTTCCATAAAATCGGGAACATCCGGGCCATAGAGTTTAACATCATATTTGCTACGCCCGAAATAAACGTCGAAGGATTTGCCCCAAGAGCGCGCAAATAATCACCGAACTCTCCTGACTCTGTCGCTTCGGCAATTCTTTCCTGACCAACCGACATCGCCGTTGATATAGCCGGGTCGTTCATCATTTTGAACATCTGCTCGTTGTATATCGCAAGCTTTTCCTCATCGCCTGCAATCTTTGCGGCTTGCGCATCTAAGACCACGTTTGACATCTTTCCCTCATTCCACCCAGAGCGAATGGAGTTCCATAATCCCCGCCATTCACCCACATATTTATCTTGGGCCTCCTTGTCGTATTTGGCATCAAAATAAGTACGCTCTTTGAGATATGCCTGAGCCGCTTGCTTTTGCCGTTGAGCTAAAAGATTGTAGGCGTCAATGGATTCGTTAAACACCCTCGCCGAAGCCGCATCCGATGGCTTGATATTCTTGATTTCCGGATTGATAGTTCCCTCTTCGGTAAGAAATGGAACACCGAAATAGTCATGGAATTTTTGGTTGAGATTTCCTTGAATGGTTTTCACTTCACGATTCAAAGCAATCGCTTGTTGTTCAACCTTCTTGCGCTCTACCTCAAGCTGCCGGTCGGCCTCCTGACGAATGCCGGACAATGACTGAAAATAATCCTCTATGGAATCTTTCTGTTTGCGCTTTTCGTCAAGGACCTTCTCTAAACCATCAACGGTCCCTACGCCGTAAGCCTTCTTCATCTTAGCGGCTAGTCGAGCCTTTTGGGGCTCAAGCCCCGGGCGATTAGACGACAAAATATCAATAGCATCTTCTAGGCTATTAATTTCTTCACGACTATACTTTCGCTCGAGCTCGTTCTGCTTCATTACCCCGTACTCAATGCCGTTCTGCTCCGCTACTTGTTTGCGAATCAAGTCGCCTTGATTAATACTCTTCCACGAACCTTTCGCAAAAGACTCCGCCTGCCCCTTGGTGTCAAACTGATACAACTCGCCTCTCCGAACCGCTTCCTTAAAAGCCTCCTCCGGATTCTTGTACTCAACCCAATCATTCGGGTCGGACGATTGAGAATTTGGTGTCTTTTGGTATAGGGTTGGAACAGCGTAATGTTTGCCGTCAACCTCCATAGTCGTAAACAAATGCGTAGACCTAGTTCCGTCAGGATTAATTCGGGCGGCCGGCCTTGTTTCCTGAGCCTTTAATGATAGGTCAACAAACTCCTCGTTTTGGTACTGCGTTTTTTTGGCGTTTTTTGCGATAAAGCCTTTCAGCTTATCGGCCGCCTGTGCTCCATCGCCGTACAAATCAACCTCAATGTTTCCGCTACTGCTTCGGGCGACATAGTTGCCCATGGGTGTCAAATCAAAAGAAAACCCGTACTTCCCGTAATTCTTCTTCAGCTCATCCAAGACGCGCTCCTTCTTCCGAAGACGAGCCGTAGCATCATAGCCAAACGCATTGGTTTCGCCCGGTACGTCTTTGGTCATATCCAAGATTGACCCGCTAATCATAGCGAGCTCAGACAATGGGACTAACGCCGTTTCCTCGGCCGGCTGCGCATCCGATTCCTCGCGATACTTTGCCGCCGCACCGGTGGCCAGTTCTTCAGCGAACTGCTCTCTAAACGCTTCGGTTTTTGACTTGATTTGCTCAGAGAACTCAGGCGTGAGAAGTTCCTCGGTTTTGAGCTCTAGCTCTTCACTCGGAATGGCAGCGGCCTCCGATGCCAAGTACGGAGTCTTGGCTTGCTGCTGCGCTCTGTATATGGCATTGAGGTCAACCTTAACAGCGCCCTTCACGGGCTCTGCTTGTTTCAATGCCCGTAAAAGGTCATTCTGCTGTTTAGCCATTATTCGTTAATTTTTTGTTGGACTTTTTCGTTAAGCGCTCTGAATGCTTCGGCGTATTGCTCGCCTATATTGCCCTCTCCCTTTTCAACATTAATTACTACAATGGCCCCTGAATTTCGGTCAAAAAACTTCCTGAGAGCCGGATTTTTTGAATCCTTTACCACATTGTAGTCTAATCCGAACTCTTTGAGTTTAGATTTGTAAGCATCAACGGCTTTTGCAAGCTCATCCCCATCTCTTGTGTCAAAAGAAGCGCCTTCCAAATTTTTGGTAATTGTTTCAATAATTCCTTCGTGTTGAGACTTTGATGGTGGTGAAACCATAACTTTCGTTCCCGAAACACTACCCGTTCCGGAAGACCTCTTTGCCCCCATTTCAAGCTCGGGGCGAGCAAGAAGGCCACCAGCGCCCAAAACGTCTGCAAGACCACTTGAGGCAAATTCACTCAATGAATTTCCGTAGGGATACGTTGTCTTTATGGTTTTTGTCTTACCACCTTCTACGACTTGCTTTGTAGCAATAATTCCCTCATTTGTGTAGTCAATCTTTGTCACTCCTAGTTTCTTGGCGAGCCTATCTGCGGCGACTTTTTTCTGAGCCGGTGTCCCTGAGTATAAGCTTTTTATTGTCCCAAGAGCCGCTTTCTCATTGTCTGTCATTTTATCTTCTTTATCGCCAGTCGTTGTAGATGCCTTTGGCATAGGTGTTTCCTCGTAAGGTAGGTAGACGGATAATTGGCGCTCCATAAAGTCCATGGCGGCTTTCCGTTGAGTGTCGGTAATCTGAGGCTGATAACCGTTTGGCGTTTGAACTATCTTGATTTCCTTATCGCTTTTCGGTTCACCGGTCGTGTAGGTATAGCCGTCAAGACCATTGTCGGTGAGAATGCTCGCAGCCGTATAGGGGTTGTCTAATATGGCGCCAAAGGTGCTGTTCTTTACTTCATCAAACCCCTTACGAAGAGTCACGTCATCCTTTGTCTGAACGCCGGACCTTCCGATGACTCTTTTATATGGCGCGAACATCTTACCCATCTTGACCAACTCGGAGTTCAAGTCGTATTTATCAACTTGCGTCCCGGTAATCTTGAACATGTTTTTTGCCGAAAGCAAGCTCGACCTATCTGGCTTACCGCTTTCGTCGGTCTTTGAAAAGAACAAACTGCCAGTCATGGGGTCAAAGTATCCAGAAGTGTTCTTCAGGTCGGCAATTTTTTCCGCTTGTTCATTAAGCGATAACTCAAGGCCTGAAGCCTTCCCAGATTGAATGCGAGCAAGACGGCCTTTGTGCCACTCTTGATACGACTTAATCTGGGCGAACAAACCATTTACGTCGTCCGTCACATTCTGCCTCGCAATGGTGAAATCCTTTGGGCTCATGCGCCCGGCCTTTAGCTCGTTATTGATAGTCCGAAGATACTCGGCGGCATTGTTCGTGACGTTTAAAGTCCATGAGTTGACCTCGTTGTCCGTCCCCTGGGGCGAATCAACGACGGCCTTCATCGTTTCACGGAACTCCTTGTCGAGAGTGGCTTTCTTCTCCTCCCGAATCTTGCTCTGCTCCTGAATCGTGTCGCTTATGCTCTTACCTATCTCTCGCCAATTAATAAATTGGTCAGCGGTACGTTCCGCGTATTTGTAGTATGTCATTATTTAGGCATTGTAACTGAACCAAAAATTGGAGAATATTGCCCGGCGCTACCGGTGTCAAAAATTGAGTTGTAATAATTCAAAATTGCATTCTGCCTATCCATAGACGGGAATTGAGCATCCGGAGCCGGAGCGGGAGCCGCAACAACAGGCGAGCCAAGGGACGCCGGTTGCTCTAAGTTGATAGGCGCAGAATTTTTTGCAGTTGTAGTCGTGTCGGTTTTAGGATACAAAGGAGCAGCTTGCATCCCAAGCTTTGCTAAATCGCCAAGACCCGCCACTCCCTGCGCAATAGACCTCGCCCGGGCCGCCTCTTGTTCTCTGACCGCGAGCTGAGCACCTTCGGCCTCTCCAAGTGAAAGCCCGGCCAATGCGCTTCCAAGCCTTGCGTCTTCAGCTTTCTTCATTTGCTCAAGCTGGAACATGTCTTGGGCTATCTGTGTATTCAGTTGGCGTTCGGCCTCCGTGCGGGCCGCCATAACGCGCCCTGCGGCTGCACCAACGCCCCGCTGTTCGCCTTGAGTTGCCTCGGCTAATATATCTGCCGCCTGCTGCCCTACGGCCTCGCGTTGGGCCTCGTATGCGGTCGTCGGGAGGGATAGCGCATCTAGGTAATTGACGCCAAGTTGAGCTTTGGCTTCGTTGACTGCGCGCTGCGCTGACTCTCTAGCTTTTTCCGCGGCCTTGCGCTGCTTGCCGGCCTGAGCGAAAGACATAGCCGTGCCGGCGGTTGTTGCCGCTGCGCTTGCCGATAAAGCGATAATTGCTGCTGTTTCTAGTCCCATAATCTTACAAGTTCATGTGCATTGGTTGATGATGTAATAAATCCGGCATCTTTAAAATTCCGGATTGCATGTGCGTTATTTGTGACGGTAAAGACCGCGTTATATCCTGCTCTTTTAGCGCTTTGACACGCCTCTTCAAGCATGTCCTTGAGAATTAACCTACGATTTGGTTTTTTGCGATATTCCCGATTTGACAGAACCCATGTTATCCAAGCTATTTTTGAATTAGTCATGTAAACCATGCAGGAGCATACAGGAACGTCTTCGTCAAAAGCAATAAAGCCAGTATCAGGAAGCATTTCTTTTGGAGGCGCAGATTCAAAACCCCACTCCCCCCACCACTTGGTGAGGATGTTCTCGTAATCTCCGTCTTGAATTTGCCTAATTTTCATGCGTATGCAAAGATATTATTTTATGGAAAGCTCTTCATATAATCAATCTCAACGGAGAAAAGCTCGGACTGAGCCGGCGTTGAGTTTGAAAGAGTCATTTGCGCATAGCCGCCGGATATACCATACGATTCGGCCTGGGCGTTTTTGACCACCACGATAAAAAGCCCCGTAGAAGTAACTGCCGGAAAAGCAGAACCGGTCGCTGTAATCGTGTTTCCGGAGATAGCGTTTATCGTTCCGCCAATCAACAAAGTGCTGACTGTCGACCCCGATGGTGTGCCGTACCAAATCCGGTCCCCAATAGAGATAGACGTGCTCAGTTCTATATTGGCGGCAAACGTAAAAGTCCTCAACGTTCCGGAGCCAGTTACGGCTGAGGCAATAATGCCAACGCCTATCGTTGACCGGTTCTTAAAATTAGGCGTAGTCACCAGGGCTGAATCATGCTTGATGTTTGAGAAATACATCCCTTCCTTCAATACATATTGAGCCGTTGATACGACAGCCGTTTGTTGTGATTCGTCCGTGGAGAAATCGGCAGACCATGGAGCATCACTCTCAAGCGCTACCGCCTTAAACAGCTTTCGCTCCAATGGTCTTTCATTCACCATGGACGTAATAAAGGACAGGCTTTGCTGGCCGTAAAAATTACAAACCGGCGCATTGCCCGAGTTATGCACATAAAGTTGGCCGTTGTTAAAGCTGTAAAAGGTATTGTTCATGCCAATCATGAACTCCGGGTTGTAACTGAAGAACGACGACCATCCTTGGGTCGGCTCGTTGTATGATACTGTAAATGCCATTATGGACAGGTTCCTATTTGTGTGACTATGCCATTTTGAACTCTAATCCAGGCCTTGGGCGTTCCGTAATCAAGCGCGTAATACCCATCGGCTACAAGATTTTGAGAATACTCATCCGCAAACACCCAGTCATATAAACCAAACGAAGCACCAGCTACGCCGTTCACATGGCCTTGATAAATCACGTTATTTCTAGACGCTGCACAAGCGGCCCCGGACGACGCATACATGGTTGTTGAGGTAAACCCGTTGAGCAGCGCTGGACAAAAAACGGTAGCGGTAGAACTATATCCGCCGACATTACAAGCCTCAACAATTCGTCCACGCAATAGGTTTATGTCAGGGCTTGTCTTTGGAATATACAAAACCATTGTCCCCGGGTCTGCGGCAATGCTAGTTGCCTCCGTTATGTACTCGGAGTTAATATTATTTGTCCAACTCCATCCCGAATTGTAGTACTGAAACAACTTGAGATTAGTCACAATAGTTGCGGCCGCATTACACGGATTCCCCGCTGTGCCAAAAGTGTATCGCTCCACAATGGGAGTAGCAGAGCCGTATGCTGCAAGTAGATTTTGAGCACTTCGTCTACCTCTGACTCCATATACCGGATTTGGGTAAGCGTCTTCACCTAGCTGAAAGATAAATGCTGTTGACGATTGTGCAAGCGAAACATTCATTTCAACACGGACGGCCCCGGTTGCGCTTGATAGTTCAACCTCAAAGTCGTACATTCCACTATTATTTCCGCTAAGAGCTGTTGATACAGTCGTCCCACAAGGAACAACGCACCCGATGGAAAGTTCATCGCAGGATAACGCGGGCAATAAGAGTCCTCCAGATTGTTGTCTTAAAACTCCACAATACTGATAAAATCCATCATCCGCTTTTATAGTTAAAGCCGACGAAGTGTACACCGCCGTAGCGGTTGAGAAATTTTTAGAATCAATAAAATAAATAGCCATTAGCAGGTTCCAATTTTAGTTACAACGCCAGAAGAATTTAATTCAAACCACCTGAAAGCCGTATCGTAATAACTGTAAAATCCAAGATAAGCGGTAAATGTGCAGCTATTGTCATAATAAAACTGCTTTCCGATAGCTATTCCGCCGCCTTCATAGTAAAGTGACATAACGATTCTCGCACCACAAGCGTCTACGGGACTCGTGAAAACGCCCGTGGTTTGCACCTCAATACAAGTTGGGCATGGAACATTGCAATTACAGCAAGCAGAAGCAGGGATTGTTGCGTGATAACACATATCCAATGAGATAATTCTTCTGTAATCCCAAATCAAATAAAGGTATTGACCCGATGAGCCTATACTCATTGACGCGCTATAAGACGCGTCTGGCTCATACTTTGCGCCCGGCCCGCTTAAAACACTTGACGTCGAAGCCGTTATTAAGCTATTAAGCCCAGCTGCGGTGTTGAAATTGTAAGAAGTGTTCGTCCTAAGTAATCTAAATCTATCAAGAGCGGTATTGATAAGAAAAGTCCCGTTTTCAATGCCAAACATTTGTATTGGATTTCCATCCGGTGGCAAGAAAAGCGAGCCCGGAGAAACGCTAAATGTTGATAAATGAGAAATAATTGGATACGAAGCGCTTTTTTGAGCCGTAAAAGACTCCTTATTCATTTGATTAGGATATGTCCCATACGCAATTTGACCATCTAATTCCGCATCATTTGCGTTCGTGAGAACCATTGCGTAGACCGTAATTGGAGGAGCTCCAAGGGGGCAAGTCGTCGTCAATAAAAAACCAGCTTCTCCTGATGGAGTCACAACGATGTCAGCATAATTAACATTCGGAAGGTCTTTATTGAAAGTTACCGTGCCTCCCGTAAAAATGCTTATGTTCCCAACAGTTACGGTGTTGTAAATCACGTCTATGTTTCCATCACCAATTATTGGTCCGGTAACGTAAATATTTACATCACCGATATTCGTTGGATAATAAACCCTAATTATTGTTGGTTCTGTAATGTTTCCGTAGTATTTCTCCGTTCCGCAATTAACGTATGTTACTTGACTTCCGGGCTCATCACCAACGTGCAAAACGTAGTCTTTTACAAAGGGGTCGTATGCGCCTCTAACTGGAGCGTTTTTGATTGGAGAAAACGAATCTCGGAAATAAGACCGCATTCCAATGTCTGAAATCACCAATAGTTGCTCACCTGATAATTTCAGCACGGCGCCTCTTTTGATGTCAGTAAAGTATATGTCATTGCCAAAAGACGCAAAGCTTTCGGGCTGCTTGCAAATACCAAACTCTTCTGTTCTTGCAATCTGATTTCCCAATACTTCTGGCACACTTGCAACAACTCCACCGCCGGTTGAGTCGGCAAGAATATTTTTGCCAACAAGGACCCTAGACACTCTGTCTTCTTGAAACACTAACAAGTCCGTTTGCCTTGGGTGCATTCGCTGAATGCTTGCATAAAGAGCCTCTAGGTTTTTGAAGTTAAGCAATCCAAGGTTAAACTCATTGAGCTTATTGACATTTGACTCGCGATTGTAAACGCCGCTGTATGTTATGTCCGAAAAACGATGCACCTCGCTAAAGTCTGTTTCAGCAACAGACGTAACACGCTGACCAAGCAGAAACGAATCGCCAACTATTGAGTCTTTTATCCTAAAGCTCTCGACACCATTGCCAAAAGAATAACAATTATAGAAATCCAAAATGCTAACCCCAGACACTCCTCCCGCAATATCCTGACTGACATCATTACATAGGTGATTGCCTGAAGTATCAATCCCAAAAGACTCATGGTTCTCATAGTACAAATCGGGAAGAGCATCAGTTGGCTCTGTTTCAAAGACAAGTGCTCCTCCGGCTTTTTGAATAATTATTCGAGCCTCAATGCGTGATGTCTTCACGTTAGGCCAAGAGCAAGCGGGACTTCCGTGTCTAATAGTCAAGTAAAGAGGATTGGTTGATGCCGAAGCAGCTGTGTCTGAAGCAAATTGGTATCTGTTTGTACCTTGCAAAAATCCAGGAACAGCGCCTACACCAACAAGCGTACTGTTGTCATACGAATCTTGGTTCTGACCAGAATCATCGGGACAACCATAATCAGGATGAATTGCCTCCTGAACATTTACTGCTTCACCTGTCCAAAAAGCTTTAAAGTCCGAATAGTTTTGTGATGCAACTATTTTTAAGGATAACAGAGAATCAACCCTTCCGCATTTATTGCTGTTTCCTCCACAGTTTCTTCCAAATCGGAAGACCCAAAGGTTAATACTTACAACTGAACCGGCCGGTATATCCCAACGAGTAATAACGCCATTAACAGTATTAAAGCATGGTATTCTTAACGAAGCATAAGAATTGGCATTCCCGCCACCTGTATCGGTCGACTCGGCCGTTAATGAACCGGTGTCAATATAATTGTTCGGATTAAAATTAGCCGACCATCCATCGTTTTTCAAGCGCATGTAAACGCCAGACAGTTCTTGGATAGGCTGCCCGGTCGTCGTTTGGTTTCCGGAAATCCAATTTTCAAGCTTAGCCTCTTTATCAAGAACGACAGTAGTGACATAATTCTGCAATGCGCCTTGCGTGTCAGATTTCACAATAAGCGTATCTCCGACTTGAACTTTGTTTTGAGATTCACCATCAAGCTTCACCCATATACCGCTATCCAATGGGTCGTTGTAAAAGATATTTGCGTAAATCGTGTCGTAGCGTTCTTTTGTTGGCTTTATCACAAACTTATACCTCTTCGCCCACGATGGGGCTTTTTGAGATATAGGTATTGTGACCTTAATCCTATTCCTTGTATTTGAGTTTCCGGCCGGGAAAAATACCGTATTAGCTTGGCTTGTGAGCGCAGTAGTTGACCGGTTGTATTCGTCCATATAGACAATACCGACTTGGTAATCGCGATTGCTATGTAGGCTTTTTGGAACGCCGGACTTTGAGATTGTAGCGGTTATTTGTTGAACTCTAAACCATTCAAATCTATCTACATTAAGCGTACTGACATTTCTATATGCCATTGCTGGTACGACAATCTCTAAAAAGGTGTTTTCAAAAGGATTTGAAACAATTTGGAACCCGGTCTTTAATATTGAAGTTGAGCCAACGGCAAATTTGTTGTAATTAGGAGAAAGGGTTGTTTTGTTAGATATTGCGCAGGCAAATCTGTCCGTTAAAGAAAATCCATTACACACATTTGGCAAGCCGTTAGCGCTTTGATAATATATTAATGAGTTGCCAAGCTTTTGCTGAAATTCAACAGAAGCCACTAAAAGAAGCCAAGATGGATAGGTCTTTTGCGTAGTAAACGTAAAGTTGATAGAAAATGCGGATTGAGGAGGAAATCCGGCAGTATGCACCTGAGCGCTTTCTAGCGTTAGCGTAAACGAAAATATAAGACCTTCGGGAATATTATTCTGATACGCAACCGGAATATTTATTCTAAACTTTGCGCCAATTATTGTCGCCGACGGAGCTGACGTGTACCAACCCGCTGGATAAAAGTGAGAAAGCAATGATGTTGTTAATGGCTCGGACAAAATCTCTTCAGACAATGGTTGAACCCCGTAATCAATGTTTACTTTATTATTATCGCTGTCAATAAGATTATATCCCTCAACATAATTACCATACATAAGCCTATTGCCCATAATTGCTTGAGCTTTTGCTTTGTGTGGCACGTTGTCGTACAACCTAAACCACTCCGACGAAGGGAGTGTTGTGTATATTTTGTTATTTGAAAACAAAAAAGTTTTAATGGTATTGTCACCAATAGAGGACTGCTGCTTGTTGATTCGCTGAATTACTTTAATTTCATTTCCGCTTCCTTTTTTGTAACATATATCTATTTCTTTGACTAAATCGCTCCCTGAATTATATGAAATGTAAGCGGCATTATATTGATTAATCATGCCTTCGTTGAGGTATGTGCTTGGGTCAATAGCAAAATCTGATGGGACAAAAGCTATTTCGCTAAATTGAGAAAGAGCGCTATACTCTCCATTCTCGTATCTATAACGATATGCAAATGATATGAAGTTTTCTTCTAAAAAATTTCCAACCGTTGAAATATATGTAAGCGAAATTTGCGGAGCCTCGCTCGGTGGCTTAACAATCACATTGAATACTTCTCCACTAGTAATGCCGGAGTAAGCCGACGTAATATCTATGCGTCTTGGTGGATTTAAGTTATCCGTCCAAAAAAGCAAATTCTCAACAATGCTAATTCCAGTGATTGGATAATCATTGGAAAAATTCAAAACGCCATTTAAGTCAATGACATGATATGTCAAAGTTCCAAGATTGGTGTCGTATGAAACGATAAGGTCGCATGTATCGTTAACCGGATAGCTTCCGCCCGGATTAAAATCATGAATGAACCAATAAATAACCTCTTTTGATTCATCCTTGAATACGCCTATACACTTTGCGTTTATTGATATTTTGGCCTCGGTAGATGGGTCATAAAAAATATCCGTGACCAACGAATTGCCACGGACTTTTTCAACCGAACCAATCTCAGTAGACTCGGTAGAGCCGGTCCTTACATTTAAGGCATCAACATAGTCGCCGGGTGGAACAAGCCTCTCGTCGAGGTCTTTGTTCATTTTGCCACCGGTATAGTTTATTACTGTCTTCATTTAATCCATTTATCGCGGCCCCTCATATTCATCAAGAGGCGACCCGGGTGAATGTTGCTAAGTCTAATTTTTGCATTCATCAAAAGAGCCCTTCGGTCTTTTTTGGCCCGGTTCACGATATATTCCTGAACACCAAAACGATTGTTCAAGATGGCGTATTTGATTGCAGCGTATATGTAATCCTCGAAAAGCTTGTTGACTTTAACGGAGCCGTCATTGCCATTTTCCATGCCATCGGACACATACTCAATGACGCAAAGAAGTCCGCTCATATTTGAGCTGAAATTAATGACCCCGCTCTGCTTGTCAATCTTGAAAACAGGGTTGCCATTGGCCGTTTCTGTATTCAGTCCATAATTGCCACCAATGCCCCATCGGAAATACCAAACGTCGTCAATGCACCATCCGTAGTTACCATCGTATGGGCTTGATGGATTAACGTACAAACTTGGCGCCGTATTGTTTATTCTGCCGAGGTCCAAGTCCGAATACTGCGGAGATAGCACGTTGCCATTTTGGTCGTAGAGCAACGCTCCGCTTTGGTCTTGTAGATAAGCCGTCGCGAAGTTGGTCTGAAAGTTTTCGCTAAGCGGAAACAAGACACCATTTACCTCTGCGGAAATCCGGACCCAATTCACATAATCAGACGGAAGAAAAATTTTCAAGTCGCTGCCAACCGGTAACTCCAATACTTTAATCTCCTTGAGAGCGTCATAATTCAGCTCCTGTATCGCGCGCTTTGCGAAAAACAATACCTGATACCGGTTGATATTGTTGATGAGCTCATGGTTGCCCTGATACATCAACATGAAGTTGTTGACGATGTCTTCTAGCGACACATACTGATAGCTGCCCCAATTAGCGTCCTGAGGGGAATTGCCCCCATTGTCGTAATACTGATACTGAGTTATGTATGCCATTATGAGCGCTCTTTTTGTAGGGTTTCCGTTTCGGTTGCCTGACCGAACTGATAGACGTCGCCTTCGCGAATAGATATTCCGGCATACTGAAGAATCCTTGCAATAAGCGCCGGCATGTCCGATTGCGGAAGTTCAAAGTCCATATAATCGGCGGCGCCTTGGTTAAAGATAGGGTCGCCATTGGTGCCAAACGAAAGCCATGTCCACTTGGGGACTTTAGGGTATCGAATGTACTGAGCAGAAACATTTTGAGTTATAGTGCTCGGATACACAGTGATTCTTTGAGACAGACTTGAACCGGTTCCCGTCCCAGTCATTAAATAGGCCGGAAATGAAGTCGATGGCGCCGTAAGGTTTGAGGCTAAAAGTTGATTGATTTTATTCAGAGAAACCCGGTCAATAGGCTTCGTGAAATATAGGACATTCATCATGATGTAACAATCCGATGGCACTGAAAATGTTGCTCCATTATGCGTCAACACAGACGTTGTGCTAAAGGTATCAATGACCTCTTCGGTTATCTGCCTTAGGTCGGCGTATCCCGTGCCGGATTGCCGGGCATTCTCCTTGCGGATTTGGTCGTTATACAACTGAAAATAACCCTCAAACACATCAAGCTGCGCTTGCTGAGCGTATAGGTTAAAATCCGACGGAGTTATGTATCCGTAGTTGTTCTTGTTTGCAACGGCGAGTACCGCATTTCTAACGTCGTCAATCATAAATGCAAAGATACTTTATTATACAAATAGCACGGAACTAATGGTTACAGCGTCATTGTTGGGGACTTTTGGCAATGGCCCCAAGACGTAATAAGAAACATCTGATTGACTGGCTAAAGTTACTTGCCCTAAAAACCATCGTTGTAGGTTATAGCTGGAGTCTGTAACTGAAAAAGTAACCGTGGCCGTATTTGTGCCACCATAGTGAAAAACAACGGTGCTTGTCGTGGCTAAAACTGATTTTGCATCCTTGATGTTCAGCAGGGATGGAACCCCCGCCGAAGTGTTGATTTGCATAAAGTCAGCCATACACAAAGGTAATAAAAAAGCCACCCTCCTGAGTTCCAGGGGGTGGCTTTAAATAATTATGGTCTTATTAGAAACGAGTAAAACCTACGACTCTCTGGGCACCAGCGGTATTATTAGGCAATAAAGGCATCTCAAGAGCAGCACCAGAATATCCCATACTATCGGATGCGGCTTTAGTAATTGCCTGGGCAATAAACTCATGCGTTGCATAAGCGGCATCCGCTGAACTAAATACAATTCGAATGGTTTCGGTTGATTGATTTGATGTTGCCAATCTTAACTCAACAGCAGAAGTCGTTGGATTTGAGATATAAATAATCTTATTTGGGTCAATCAACACTGGAGAAGCAATACGCCTACGAACATCAAGCACTCCAGTACCACGACTTGGGCTAGTTGCTGCCGTAGGAATAATGGTAAAGTTATTTACATCTTGTACTGAAAATACATAATAATCACCAGCAAGCCCTAAAGCAGCGGCATTTGCAGTGCCAACGGTACTCCAAAAAATAGAAATCGGAGAACCGACTGATAATCCGTGTGCATCACAGTTAATTTGAAGAGTATCGGTAGACCCGTTAGTTGTAGCAAGTGTCGGTTGGGTCGTTACTGTCACGGTTGTATTTGCAGCGCCAACGCCCTGAACCGCAGATGTGAAATTGATATACTTAGCCATATTATTAAGCGATAGCAATAGTTAATGTTCTGTTATTTACTAGGGTAGGCAATTCATATTGCCCAAGTGGAGGGGTTTTTCCGGGAGCTTTCATGGCGACGACTTTGTCAATAAAGTCCTTCATCGCTGCTGTATCAGCAAAACTAAATGTAAAGGTAATTACGTCATTTCCAGCTTCTCCCGTTCCAATACGAAAAACAACAGTGCTAGTACTAGAAACACGAATATCCAAAACAAGGTCTAAATTTATGTACACATTACCAGTTGTACTGCCCGTAATGATTGCCTGTGGTATTTTTAAAAAATTAGCCATATTAGTTCCAAGTAATTGATGAGATAAGGTTATTAGCTTTAATCAGTACCGTAGTAGCACTTAATGCTCCAGAGGTCGCCCCTGTTACTGCTCTTGGGATAATCCTAAAAATGGTGGCGCTGTCAACGGCTACTACATCATAGTATCCGCTAATTGCCACAAGAGGCGCATTTGATAGGTCGCCAAAAGTACACTGAACCCTGTCGCCAACCTTCAAGTTGTGGTTAGCGGATGTTGTAAATGGAAGCGTATCAGTTACACCATTGTAGTTGACATTTGTAATTTGAGTCCCACTATTGAATGTTCCAGAGCCTACGGATAAATCCCGAAACGCAACTCCAGCTCCATCATTGTAAAACAAATCCAATGGCAATGAATAAAAAGACCCATTAGCTTTTGGGGATTTAGCTGCAATTAAAGCATTAGCCATTAGCAAATGGAAGTTTCTAGAAATATCAGCCGAAAGAAGTGTAATATCAACATGCTCATAGCTTGAAATAGTTGGCCTTGAAAATAGCCTAACATTTGAATTTCCAGCCGTGGTATTACCAGTTTCAGCGGCTCCAGCGCCAACGGATGACGCGGCTAATTCTCCAATAAAGTCAACTGATAAATAGTAATCAACGAGTTGAAGACTAGAATCCGAAAAAATTCTTCCCGGAATCTGCAAAAATGTAACCATGTCTAAAATTTGAACAAATATACAAATTATTCGGCAATATATTTTTCAAGCGTAGCCATCACTTGAGCCCCTTCTTCGGTCATAAAGTAAGAACTAACCGCCTCATGGGCATCTTGACCGGCCGGAATGATGAGCAATTTTGACTTGTTGTTGGACAAATTGTAATGAACCGCGTTTCTCTTCACAACAAGAGTTCCATAGCTAAACAACCTAGCGATTAAGCCATCGTGAGCGACATTTGGGTCGTTAACGATTGACAAAAACTCTTCCGGATTGTTTTTTGCATAAACAATAATGTCACGCTTCAATTCGCTTGTGCTAATCCTGGAAGGGTCAATGCTAAGCGCTATACGAGCCACGTTCTCCATCATTGAGTAATCCAAAGTCCGCGCCTTTGCCAAAGCGTCAGCTTCAAGCTCTAAATAGTCCAGTTCTTTTTGAGCGTCCCTCTTGTTGTCTACCTCTACGAATAGACTTCCATTATCTGGATGAACCTCTAAAAACTTCTGAAGAACAGGGTTTGAGTCCTCAACTTTTAAAAAGCCATCTTCAAAAATAATAGGCTCAAGAATGAAATTGCCATCTTGTTCATCAACAAAAGGGCTTTTTTGATTTCGAGCATAACGTAACTCACGATTGACTTTGCCGTCAAAGTGGTAAAGACGTTTTGCTACTGTGTTTCTGCTTGCAAGCATAAAGCTCATAGGCGCAGAGCCTCCGATTAACTTATAGGTTTTTGACATTTTATTTGGATTTAAGTGAAATAAAAAAAGAGGGGGTGTTCAAACACCCCCTCTCACACAATTTAGCTTTGGAACAAAAAGAAGTTGTTTGCTCCCAAAGTACATACGCAGCGCTCGGACAAGTAATGTACCTCCAAGGCATCAAGGTCGCTTGTTGCAGCGCCACCGGCAGAACCAGTCGCCCAAGTCTTGTACTTGCGGCTTTCGGCTTCGGTTTCACGATAACGAACGTGCAAGAATGGACGCTTGGCGTTTTGACCCATTACCTCGTCATAGACATTGGTAGAACCAACGGGAACAATCATACCATTGATTGCACCACCAACAGTACCGCTTGCAGTACCCTGGCCGCGCATAGTGGGGTCATTCAGGTATTTCCAGTCGGTCTTATAGAAGTCGTAACCACGACGGAATCCACGGAAGCCAAGATTCAACGCCATCTGCTCGCTGTTGTTAAACAGGCCATAAGACGTTCCGCCAGTTCCATAGGAGTTCTGAGCGGCCAAGAAATCATCAATGGCAAAAGAAGCAGCGCGGTTTACGAAGATAGCGTTTTCTTCAATGGCGCCCTGCTTATCAAGTCGCTGAACGATTGCATCAAAGTCAACAAGTTGACTTGGGAATCCGCCACTAAATACGTTACCACGGTTTGCTACGGCGTGGAATACACCGCTAGTACCTTTAAACCCTTGCGCATTAGCACCACTGTTTACGGAAGAAACAACAGGAATTGCTTCAAGCATAGAAGACTCTAAATAGTCATCAAAACGCAAGCGAGCTTCGTGCTCGGCCTTCATGTACCATAGGTATCCGGAAGCACCATTTTCGGTAGTCACTTCAACCCAGCCAATCTGAGTCATGTCAGAACCTGTTACGGAATATTTGTCTTTAAGAATAATGGGGTTATTCTCAAAAATGAAGTCATAAGGCATTGTTGATTCGCCCATTCCGGTAGTCCCTTTCTTGAACTCTGAACCATATACCCAAACTGACCAAGTACCGGTAGACAAAACACCACCAGCAATAGCAGATGCGTCTTCATAAATCTGAAGAGTAGCCTGCTGAGCGGCAAGAGAGTTGGCATAAGCGCCAGCACCGATTGCCGAAACATAAGCGTGGAAAGTTCCAGCTCCATTCTCACGCTGAAGCAACAAAGTCTGACCAATACGAATATTGAAGTTCGTTCCGGGAGCGGCTGAGTTTGTCAAAGCCTGCTGGGCGGCTTGAGGATAACCGGAAGTAGCGTTGTTGTTTGACACGGGAATTGTAAGTGTAGTCACGCCGGAGGCGTGGTCGGTACAAGTACAGGTCGTAAATTTTGAGTGTAGACGGCCCTGCTCCGCCCACTTGATAAGGTCAGAAGCACAAGGCATTTCAGCGCCTACCATGCGCATAAAGCCGGTGATGCTGCGATTACCATAGCGCTCAAACTCTTTTTCGTAGATGTCTGGCAAATATTGGTTTGCAAAATTGAAAGAAGAGCTACCAATGTAGTTGGTAGACAATATCTGCCTATAAGCCGCTGGCTGTAAGGCAAATGAGGGGGATGCGTTAACTGGCATTTTTAAGAGGTTTTAAAAGGTCTAATTTTCAATCCCATTCCTGACGATGTTGGGCTTACATCCGCAACCTTGATTCCCCCACTTGTTCCGATTGGCTGTCCAGTAGTCCGAATATCCATGTTGATATTCTTGCTTCTTTTTGCCATGTCTTCCGTAGCAGAGGCCACGCCTTGCTCGTAGAAGAACTTCGCAAACTTATCCGGGTTCATCGCGATTGAAAGAGCCTTATGATAACCAGCAGCATCCTTAATCAATCCCTGCTCGTCGATAAACTTTGAAATAAGGTTTACCGGAGTAGAGTTTTGACTCTTGATTTCAGAAGCTTCACCGGGCATGAAAGTGTACTTTTTTTCACCGATACCGAACTCAAAACCTTTGAACTCGGGTGAGAAAAGTTCTTCCGTCTTTTTTTGGAACCACTCTCCTTTTCGCTTTGCCTCTTGCTGCTCGCTATTGGCTCTGTCAAGGTACTCTTTGTATTGTTTATACTCTGGCGATTCTTCGGGCAAGCTCCCTCTTGACTCAAGCGGAACTTTGTATTGCTCTTTTAAATCGTTAAAGTACTTTTTTGCTTTGGCTAATTCCCTCTTCTTGGCGGCCTTTTTCTTTTTGACATCCGACTCTTGGTCTAAATCTTCATCGTATCCAAACTTGTCAGCTAGGATTCCGACAGCGTCTTCCCGGTCCAAATACTCTTCTTGGGCTATGGTGTAGTCCAAAAGAAGTTGGTCGGGGTCAGCCGAGTCAAAGTCTTGATTGAGCTTCATGAAATCGCTAATTCCCCGACCGGTCTCTTTCTTATACTTGAGAAATGCAGACACGTCCTCGGGTAATTGCTCTGGCTGTTGAGGCGCAACAAGAAGGTCGTCAATAGAGGAAATCTCTTTTTTGTACCTTTCTTTAATAAATGAAAGAACGTCGCCCTCTTCGATAGTTGGTTTTGCAGGGGGCTCCGGGGCGGGCGGAGTCTGCTGTTGTTGTTGCAACTCAAGCTGAGCTTGATTTTGCTGTTCCTTTTCTTGAATGGATGGTTGCCCATCAGAATCAAGTGCTCTGACTTTAAATTCACTCATAAGATTAAATTAAGTTGCAAAGATATAAAAAATTAACGAGGGCTAAATTCGGCCAAATCAAAGCCATCTAGGCTATCCTCGTTTGATTCAAATGATACTGGGGGTAGATTATTCTTACGTTGGTCAATAAGCTTTGATTGTTGCGTATTCTGAAGACCTATGCGTTTTGCCTTTTCCCTTTCTCTGGCAGATTCTCGTTCGGACAAAGTTTTGCCCTGCATTTCAGCGAGTTGAATATTATACTCGAACTCTCGCTGCATTAGCAAGCTCTTCGCCTCAACCTCGGCCTTCATTCGCTCAATCTCAAAAGCAACCTCCGCTTGTTTGACCTTCATGTCGGCCTCGGCCTGCGCATTGACCTTCATCATAGTCGTTTGAGCAGCCATCCGTTGAGTTTCCATATTCCCTTGAATAGCCATTTGTTGCTTTTGCATTTCGTTGGCCTGAAGGTTCTCAAGGTTCTTTCGGCGTTTCAGCTTGAGAAGCTGATTGGCCATCTTGATATTCTTTATCTCGCGAATATCAATCGCGTCTTCAAGATTAATGTCGCCTTTTTGTAACGCCATCTGAATATTGGCCTCCATTTGGCTTCTTTCTTCTTCGTCCGGAGCAACCTCAATGAATATGCCAAAGTCATAAATGTACAAGTCCTTTATTTCATCAAGCAACGCCACGTTGTAGCGACCTATCTGAGAAATAAACTCTTCCTTAAATGGGGCATACTCAAGCACATCCGAGATTCGGCATGTCAAAGCTTCTGAAAGGCTTTTTGTTATGTACACAGACGCATCCAGGATGTGCCGTGTTGCCGTATTGGAGTTCATTGCGGCAAGTTTCTGCACACCAACCAACGACCGAGAATCGGGGACAGTGCCATCCCTCGCTTCATTAAGGCCGGTTACGGCCCTAATCATTCCTAAGTAATGGTTATAGTTCCCGATAAGAGCCGCCATTTTTTGCTGGCCGGAACTTGAGTTAAGTTCCTGAATGGGAATCCGGGCATTGTTGAACTCGCCATCTTGCGTATAACTACGCCCTACGACACTACCGGTTTGGAAGTAAAGCCTCAAAGCGTCCTCCGGATTGTATGCCTGGCCGTTTCCGAGGTCAACGTCGTTGACGCCATCAGCATCAAGAAAAACACCGTCCGGAACCATACGGGCAACTACCTGCTGGAGCTTTAGGTGCGTCAGCTGGATAAGGTCTGCAAACGGAATCATCCGGCGTACTAAGGACTCAATATTGCCTTTGTACATCCTCGGAGCACATGCTACATAATTTGGAACAGCATTCTGGGATGCGGACTTAGGGCGTACCATGTTCTCCATCACCTGCCATTTAAGCATGATGTTGGTCCCCATAACCATAATGCCCTCATACCAAACGTCAATAGTCTTTGTGACGCGCTCAAATCCTTGCTCCTCCATCATTTCTTCGGGAGGATTAAAGTTTTCGTCTTTCTCGATTATTCTTTCTCCGCCGTTGTCAAGCTTTTTCTTTTTGTAAACAAACGTCTTAGTGGTCTTGTAATTAAAGAAAAGAAGTGTAGCGGTATCGCTTTTAAAAAGGCTATTGTCATAAAATTGAGATACATTATAGTAGTCGTACCAAGCTTGACTGTACTTGGATATTTCTTCAAGTTGCTCGTTGCTTAAACCCGGTTTTATTTTAGGAAGTTCAGTCAATGGAACTGTTTTGATTTCACCCCAATAAAAGCAATCCCTAAAATAAGGGTCTTCGGTATAGCTGTAAACCACATTTGCTGGGTCAACATACTCAACTCGTATGCCGTCACCGGGATAAAATTGATGCTTACACATCCCAATACCTAAAACGGTAAGGTCGTAGTCAACTCTTTTTCTTAGGTCGCTGTACCGGTTGTCTTCTAAAACAGTGGAAATAGCCTCTTCTTCGGCAATCTCAATAGCCGGCTTATAGTTGAGTTGCATGTAGAGTTGCAGCTCTTGGTCGTTTTCCGGCAAATCTTCTGGATTAATGGCAAATCCATTAATGCCCATGTTTTTTTGAAGACTCATAAATAGCTCTTTACCGGCCATCTGAGTTTCAATCATGTCTTGATACCGGTTTCTCCGAGAAGAAGACATGCCGTCTTGGGCAAAAGCCTTAATCTTGAAAAACCTATCCGACATGCCGTTTACAACGATGTCAACAAATTTTGGCAAAATAGGAACCGGCGTCCAGTCTAGATTTAGATAGGACAAATCCCCATTTGTGGACATTTCATTTTTATACTTTTCAACCGATTGCTCGCCCCTCGCATAAAGCCTTAGGTAGTGAAAGTCCCTCCATTGAGAGTAAAACCTTCCGGAGCGAGAGTCCCTCCTAAACCATTCGTACTGAATGGCTTGGCCAATTCTTAACCCAAACGCCTCGGTGCTCTTTTCCGCGTCAGAAACAAACTGATTAGGGAAATACTGCGCGTTTATGATGGGCTGAATGTCGCTCATTTAGTTATGATTTGGCTTAATCGGCCGGAGTTGTTGTATCGCGTAAAGTTAACACTTATTTTGGAGCTCTTCATTTCAGGCACATACAGGTGCTTTTGGGTTGCCATGATGGCTAAACCTGAGCTAATTGATGCGTCATGCTTGGTTCTGTCCATTATATTGAACATTGCCCAGTCGTATAAAGTCCGGTTAAAGGGCATATCCCCACATTCAGAGGGGTGTCTGAACACCCCATCGGTGTCATATCCGACGTATTTTTCAATGTAGGACTCAATAGCTGAAGCATGCGCTTGTCGTACTTCCTCACTGCTATTCGGTATTCCTCCGAGTTCTAGCTCTGTTTTTGACAACTTTGCCGTCGGCCGGTCCGGCCTATTCAGCGAGTAAGCCCTGTACCCCCGGTTCTTTAAGTGGTACAAAAGCCTGGCTTTGTTGTTCTCCGCAAGCATTGGCATTCCATAAAACACAAGGGCCATCAAGACGTCTTCAAAGAATATCTCCGCGGTTTGAGGTCGGGCAATGTATTCCAAGAAAAACATATTGGTTGGCGCATCAGAATCCATATGAAACTTGGTCAGGCCATGCAGTGCCCCGTTTGAACCACCGCCGCCAACTACCCCGGAAATGTCATAGGAGTCGCATCCAAACGCGCCAAGATGTTCGTTTCCGGGATACCTACGGCCGTTTTTTTCCGTAAACCGGTTTTGCAGGTTTGCCGGCGGAATCCAACTCACTAGGAATCTCCCGTTGTTGCTTGGGACCCAAATGACCTTTGTGTCCTTTACTCCGTTCTCCCATTGGAAGCCACCCCTCGTTAAGAGTTGGCCCTTTATCATTCCGTCGTTATGGTCAATTTGCTGATAGATTTTCGCGAGGTTAAACAACGCCTGCCGGCTTTCATCGCGAAACGCATGAGCCTCCGTCCTGGGAAACTGCCGGTAAAACTCGTTCAACGCATCTTGGTCGTGCTTCAAGGAACTGACCTCGTTCTCCCAATAATTAATGGCGCCCAGGACTATCTGCCGACCGGAATGGTCAACGATTTTCTTTTTTGGTGTTTCCATAACAGGAAACCCGTGTTGGTCAATGTACCCCTCAAAGTTCCACTCCATAGGCACGAAAAACTTATAGAGTCCACTCTTTGTCTGTCCATTGGCGTTTCTTTTGCTGGCGCAAGAATCGTCGTACAGCTCTTTGAAATTGCCGCCGCCTTTGGACAGCGCGTTTACCGTAGAGCCCATCAAGCACTTACCGACAATCCGGCTACCAACCCTAAGCGTCGTCTTTGTGACGCGCCAGTTGTTGAGGATGTTCTCCGGCTTTTCCCACTTTCCGGATTCGTCATGAACCAAGAGAACCAACTTCTCCCCGTCATAGCTGTTGTCCGCGGTGTTTCTCCAGTCAATCGTCGTGTTCAAGCCATCGGGGTCGTCAGCCGAAAATGCTTCGTGCATGTTCTTCTTCGTGATTTTTGAGGCCGGAACCCTAAACGCGAGCTCCGTTTTTGGCTTGTCCATGCCGTCCTGAATAGGCTTGAAAAAGAACGGATAGTTTCCGGATATAGGGACAACTTTGTCCGTAAACATCTTCTTGGCATCCGTACCGGTCTTTGAAAGGATACCCACCCGGGAATCCCTCGAGAGCGTAGCAATGTGAACCGCAATGGCCGAACTCATAAATGAAAACCCGGAACGGCGAATCTTCAGATAGCACATCCCAAAGCACCTCGGGTCCGCTAGGCATGCTTCCCAGAATATGAAGAACAACCGGTTGGCTTCCCGGTATTCCGGCTGCCCGATGTCAATCTTTGTCCATTGCAGGTACATGTAGTAGCTGCCCGGCATGTAGGTCTTAATGCCATTGTTCATAAACCAAAATCCCTGCTCTCTCCGGTCAAACTCTCGCTCGATGTAGTCAACCCACATGCTCTTGAACTCCCGAGGCATGTCATGCCATTGGAAAATGGTCTTTATCTTCTCGAGCTGAGGTGGATAAGCAAATCGCTCCCAATACTGGTCTGCCGGCCTGGTGCTTCTCTCGTAGCATGTTTCGGGTGCTTCCGGTAGCGCTATTTTTAATCCGCTGATTTCATAGACGTCCCCGATGGTCCCGTCCCTTGATATAACGACCATGTCGTACTCCGGGTCGTAGCCATAGTCCCACCGCCTCTTCCTCTTACCGGTAGAAGGGGCGGGCAATACCCTGTACAGCGCGCTATTTTGCTCTACCTTCTGCAAAGCCCTGTTTTTGAGCGTTGGCCCTTAACGACGGAGAGTCAAGTATCTCTTGCTCGGATTGTATTCGCGCCAAGATGTCAAAGGCATCAACAATAGCGAGTTTCTTTGTGGCCGCCGCGTTCTTCAATCGGTCGGCGCTAATGTCTCCTTCGCCGCCGGTAATGATGTCCTCTTCGGCTACTTTTATCAAGTGCTTGACCGCCTTGTATCCGGCAGCAATGATTTGCCTTTTAAGTTCTTCAGATTGATTTCTCATAGTAATACAGCGATATTACTAGTAAACATGCGGTACAACTTTTCGCCATCAACATTGAACTCATATTCACTTTCCGGTTGGTAAATGACCTCATCGCCCGGACAAAGTCCGGCGGCCAATAATTCATCGTTGATATATCGGATTGTTCCAACAAGGTCTTCTTCCTTGTTTACTTTAGCAATAAAGTCTTTTTTTACCTCGGCCGGTTTTACAAAGCAGTATTTAGAGTGAGCTTTCCACTCTCCATCATTGCCTTTAAAAAGATAAAATTGGTCTTCATCCAAAATAAACAAGTCATCAAATAAAAATGACTTACCGCTTTTTTGGCGACCATACATGTCATAATAAAACCGGAAAACATTGTGATGCACAATGAGAGTGTCCCCGGCTTTTATGGGGCCATCGTACATAAGCGGAGTGCTTACTACTTCCGCATAGCGATTTGAAAATCGGTGGTCCTCTTGAGAAACGCTTACGATAAAGTCAATATCGCCGTATTTACGGGTATTATCGTATCGTTTCGTATCGCGCGGACGCACGATGAACTGAAACGGTGAACGCATTAAAATGAAATATTGTATTCAAATGAAATAGGCATTGATGCGGAAAACTCTTTCCAAAGAAAAATCTCGTTCTTTTTTGAGCAAATAAAGACCTTGGCCCCACCTCCATCGGACATCTTAATCAAGTGGACTAGATAGTCGCCATTAAGCACCGGTTGATTGACAATGTAGTGCATGGCAGTCTTGTAGTCCTGCCCGATTGAGATTTTCCGGATGTCCATTAGATTTGTCTTAGTACTAGATTAAGATGCTCCAAAACGACGGCATTTGTTGACGTGTTGTTTGTGCACCAAATTTCAATATAGTCGTTTGCTAATAATTGAACAAGAACAGTATTAGAAACGCTTGAAGCTTTTGAGTTAGGGCCACTAATTGTTACTGTGTCTGTTTCGCTATAACTTATTGTGGTTCCATTTTTGGCCAATCGAAACATGATATGTTGATTGTTTCCAGATGCAGTTGTTGCCGAAGCGGAATAGGTAATGGCAAAAGTCCTTGTTGCTCCGGTGTTGGTAACTCGCCCTGCTACGTCCATAGTCAATGACGCGTCATTGGTTAGCCCTTGAGCTGTACTTGCGGCCATTTTGTAAAAAAACCCTTGAACAGCAATACTCGTAGAGTTTCCGGTTGAATTGTTGTAAATCTCGGTATAGGCTGACAATCCGGACCTCAGCGAGGATATAGTAACATTCTTAGTATTGCTACTATCATTAGCGTCACTAATAAGAATAAGGTCGCTGTCCGCAGGAGTTACGGTTGGGTATGTGCTTATCTTGGGCATTACTTTTTCTTTTTGAGATAGGGCAAACTAGCGGCATAAGAGCTATCCAAAGTTTCAGCATAGCGCTCATTGAACTGCCTTTGTGTGACTTTCCTTTTCTTTACCCCAAGGTCATTTGCCGTTTCATTGACATACTCCCTGTTCTCCGGATTACGAACGTCATCAGACCATGCGGTCTTTGACTTGCCTTTTAATTTGCCCCCATTTTGATAGCATTTCGCTAATGGGTTCTTCTTATTTAGCATGACTTCTTCATTTTACCACCATACTTCATGGTAGACATTTGGGCTTTCTTCATAGCCTCCATTTCTTTAGCGGACATTTTCTTTTTGGGTGCTGGCTTCTTTTTCATGGTTTTTCAAATTTTTGGATGAGTGAACGAACATAGGAATGGAGACCTGTCTTGTCGTTCTTCGAGACAAGCCTCTTTATGGTTGATACTTGCTTTGGGTTAAAGATATACTCTCCACCGGTCGCCTCGGCAATCTTGCGCCCGTTGGCCATGATGTCGATGGGGTTGTACTTGTGAGAGAATCGCCCTGGCGTCACCTTTGGCACCGAAAGCAATTCCTTCAAGTATACCCTTGACTTTTTCATTTCAAACGCAAATATAGTAAAATCCCAAGAGCCACAATTATATTGGACACCAACAGCTGCCAGGCCCACCTCGGCGTGACCCTCTTGACTTGAATTTCCGTTGTGTTCACATAGACCGTGTCCGACAACGCCCGGTAGCTCTTGACAATAGTGTCGGTCTTTACCCTGACAATTATTTTGGTTCCGTCGGTCTCTAGCTTCACCTTCGCCGGACCGGCCTGGGTCTCGAACTTAAAGTCCTTTAGGATGCCATTGGTGTCGCACGGCGATGGCACAATGGTCTCCACATACGTCGGCATCTGCACGGTGTCGCGCTGAATGTCAACCCGGGTCCGGTACTCAATCTGAGTGATGGTCTTCTTGCCGCAACCCGCGAACAAGAACAATACCGCGAGGAGTTTAAGATGTATAGAGGTAGCCATATTCTTTTTCTGC
>Ga0214921_10001755_pt1 | contig 36477 bp, 43 predicted proteins | sample LL1505_MetaG_FD_177992 | JGI IMG/M metagenome (GOLD analysis project Ga0214921, IMG submission 177992) | Freshwater microbial communities from Lake Lanier, Atlanta, Georgia, United States - LL-1505 | ecosystem: Environmental > Aquatic > Freshwater > Lake | place: USA: Georgia | collected... | reverse complement strand
ATAATAGAGTTGCGATAGAACGATACTATGGAAACTTTTTGATATCTATTCAGATTCAAAAAATTCACATGAATTGCGGTCGAATAACCCTACAGGATCCTACTCAAACTGAACAAAACCAGATTATTCTGCACCCTTTTTTGCAGTGTCTACATCTCTCTAACGACTGTTGATTAATTGGATGAGTTTGCAATTGACATAAAGTTGAAAAAACTAAATGAAAAAGCTGAGGACCTGTTTGGTCTTTACTTGAGTATCTCCCGATTTCGTTCATGCATCAATATTACTCGTTATGATGCATATAGCTTTTGTTGAAGCTAGCCTTGTTCTGTCTTTTTTAGTGACGAACAGGGTAGTGGCCCAGGTTTGTTCAGCGATGCACTTTCGTGCAATTAAGGTTCTCTTTTAAGTCTCAAATGGACGGCCCACCGAACGACAATTTCCCTCTGGTTTTAACCAGTTTAGTACTTTCGTCCCATCTCCAGCTGTTACCCAGCGTACCATTGACTACCTTGGACCGAACAAATCCGTTTTCGGGGGGTTGAGGTTGATTAGTTGGTATCGCTATATGCAAAGATTGTGAGCGATACGAAAGCAAATAATACTCCAATCCAACGAATTCCTTTAATTGATTCTTCAAAGATTAGGACTCCATGTAGAGTCACTAGAATATCGCTCATCAAATCCCATGTTAGATTCATGACAACCATTCCTTCGTAATTCATAGCCTTAATGAAGAGGAGTGGTTCAAGAGCATAGACTAAAACTGCAAATGGTATTCCAATTGCAGCAGATAATGTCCCATTATGAATCATCTTGGCTGAACTCATCATCACAATATCCAATAAAGCCATGAGGGTTCCGAAAAAGACTGGTAAGAATGAAAACTTGCCCCATTTCCAATTCACGCTCTGAATGAAAGTGTCAAAGAAATCTTTTGATTTCTGCTTAGCCATTTACTATTGAAAATGGATTTAGTTGTTCCATTTTTTTAAACAGTAACGGCGATCAACAAGTAACAAGCAACAAGATGTCTGTAATCTGTAGCGTATACACCTCTAAAGGTAACAAGTGCACGCGGCCACTGGCTGGAGATTACTGCAAGGAACACACCAATTCGCTGAAGATGATTGGACCGATGCGGTTCCGTCAGAATCAGGAGCGCATCGTGGCGGCTCGCAAGATTAAGGATGCTCGTAATAAGCACATTGATGATAAGACGCCGCAAACTTGGACAGCCATGTTGGTTGCCACTGCTGAGCTGAATGGTCTTAACTCTCAACATGCTGATGAGCGCCGCATGGGTCCGCACACTCTTGCCGACCAGCAGAGCTACGATCGGCTCTCTAGCAAGCTCCAGAACCGCAAAGAGATCCGCGCGGGCATTCGTGATCGTGAAAACTTCATGCACCAGCTGCGTGGCGATGGTCGCGACGAGGACGCAGAAACTCGACTCCAGCGGATGCACGCTATTATGCTGGTCGAGACTGGTGAGATGACTGCCCGTGAAGCACTTGAAAACTTCAACCGCAACCGTACACGCCTAGTGCGTGAGTGGCGTGATATTGAGGAGGACTATCAGGGCGAGCGCGAGTATGAAGCTTTTGGCCCTCCTATCCCGCATGCGGTGGATGGCGACAACTATCTTGCTGAGCCTCGTCGTGAGCGCACTCTGGCCGAGATTGCAGCAGATCGCCAGAATATCCACACATCCGAAGTCGTGAAGAAGTTCAAGGATATGGTCGAACTAATCCGCAAGATTGAGGTGCCAGAGGAGTACCGCTGGAATATGACTAAGGTCAGCAAGACTATGGCTGAGATCATTTCTGAGTGTGAGCTCACTCCGCAAGCTGCGTGGCAGTTCTCTTCCAAGTACTGTGCCGCCGACACCATCTATGATATGGAGGAAGGCATCTTTGGTAAGCTGATGGACTCTGTGTGGCAGCATGTCAAGAAGTCCGAGGAGTATGTTTCTCTGAAGCAGATTGTGAAGGAGGAACTGGAGATGAACATTGGTATGTGTGCGCAAGGTAACATCACGCGTGTTGCCAATATTCTGGTCGGCATCCTCGACGGTTTGAATCCGCAGGAGGAGTCGCGGCTCCACAAGATCGGTAAAGCCATCAACGATGTTCGCCGTACGCTAACCACGGCAATGACTCGCTCTGAGATTGTTCTCGCGACGATGAAGGTGCTGGTGCCATTTGGCATGACTGCCGAGGAAATGAAGCCATGGGTAGATGCGGTCTTGGATGCCGTAGAGTAGATGCATGATCTGTCATCAAAAATCAAAAATTAAATACAAATTTTTAATTGGTGGTAGGGTTTGAAAACGGATTCTTTCTGTCCAAGGAAGGAAGAGTGTAATGGGATTACTGATATGACTGATCACCATAGAAGTATCCTGGTTGTATTATGCTGTTGCGGCAGATAATATGATCCATGTAAGAAGTTGGAAGTTGCATGTAAAATCTTTATAATTTCAACTGGAGTGGTGTACCAGTCACCATGATAATGAAAACCTGGTAGATAAATCTAGTACCTGTAGAGTACTGGGGCTTTAGGAGTGAAACCCTGAAGTAAGAAACCCTACAAAAGAGAACGCAGTATCGATTCTCGAGGAGACTATATCGTCTAATTCTCAACAAGTTTTAGAAGGAAGGTAGTCACTGATATAAGCGACGGTTGGGGCTTGTATTTTTCATTAATCAGAACAGGTCATAAAACGGATTTGTTCTGATTAAGATATCGTATACTAACGGCACAAATGTCATTCAATAATATTATTCTTATTCTTTGGGTTCACTCTATTGCGCTTTTGTGGATCGCACAGAACAACTGTTCTATGATGAAAGATATTTCAAACAACAAGTATCAGTGTAACATCGAAGTTATTGGGATTGATGTTGTGGTGACTACAGTTGGAGTCTTTGTTGTTGGACTGCATAACATGCTGATGTAAACTTAAAAAATAAAAATAAAACTCAAAACGGATATTTTTATTTAGAATCTTCTCTCGCCAAAGGATACAATGCCCTGCACGGCTCGCAAAGCGGATACAGTAATATGCGGTCGAACTATTCCCGATACCCAAACTTTATGCGGAATGCATGAAGGAGTTAAACAACGAACTGGACCAAACGCTTTCCGAGTTAAGCAGCTTAAGTTAAAACATAAAGGCGAGCGACAAGAATTCGAACAACGAATGATTCCAGTTATGAGAGAGATGCAGGCGCTTCCAATTGGTTCAGAACAACGCGCAGCTCTTCTAGATCGTTACATTACCGAATCGGGACAACTTCGGACGCAGCACCGAGTCGAAACATCGGCACTCAATACTCAACTCCGTAACGAAGTGCAAGCAAACGGCGGAGTGCATCCTGATCAGGAAATTCTAAATCGTAGAGCGACTCGTAGAATGATCCGAGAATGGGATGGTTTCCGACGACGGATACTGCGATGGCCTAATATTCAGTGGGATGTGGAAATAGCTAATTATCGTCAGCGTATTCAAGCCCTTATTGACGGCAATCAATTAGGACCTGTAAATAACGAAGCACTGGCAGATCACTTACTGTTTATCGCACAAGATTACCGTCAAATACTTGAAGCTATTCGTGTTGATCGTGCGGCAGCACCGGCTGCAGGAGGTCGTGCTGCCGCTATACATGCGGCAGGTGTAGCAGCCCGAGCGGAAGCACAGGCACGCGCAGCTGGACCAAACCCGAATGAGAATATGGGCGCATTTGCGCGAGATAGACAGAATGTTCATACTTCTGCCGCTGTAAAGCAAGTAAAACACAATATCAATGTGATTCGCCAAATCTTTGTGCCGGAAGAGTATCGCTGGAATCCAACAAAGATTTCCAAAACTTATCGCGAGATAGTATTTGATTGTGATCTTTCACCAAAAGGCAATTGGCAGTTTGCGTCTTATTACTGCAACAATGCCCAAATTTACGATCTGGAAGAAGGAATCTTTGGAATCATGACGGACGGAGTTTGGCAGTACATTCGCGACTCGGAAGATAAGCGGTGCCTGATAAATATTCTGAAACGAGAGCTGGAGGATAATATTGGAATGTGTGCGCAAGGTAACCTTTCTCGTATCTGCAATGTTCTTTCGGGATACCTTCCGGGAATTGGACAACAGGAATCTATCTCAACTATTCTTGGACGCGAGTTCCCCAAGCTGATGGAGATTGAGCGTGAACCTGACCGTCTTCGCCAAGGTGAAAGGATTCTGCGAGAAAACAATGTTCCTGAAGCCGAATGGGAGGTATGGCTAGAACCCCTACGAGCTTAAACATTAAAGAACTGAATTTTACAAATGTTAACAATCGAAGAGCTTCGCGAGGAGAGTGATCGCCTTTACCAAGAACAGTCTCGTACATTTCAGGCATGGATGGACGCTGAAGTTGATTTGCAACTAGCGATTGAAGAGGAGAACCAAAATAAAAATAATCGCGAACGCACCAAGCGATTTTTATTTTTTGGAATTATTGGAATTTGTCTTGGAATTCTAACAGCCAAACTTTTTGGATAAAATCTATTTTCTTGTCTCAAAAATCAGGCGGACAAGATGAATCAACAGCCAGTGAAAGAATGTCCCAAGTGCGAAAATAGTTACTTCACACTTGAAATTCGATGGATGGATACTTATGTTATTACCCAATATACTTGTGAGAGTTGTAATTGGAAGATTCTAAAATCTAATTATACATCGCCCTCCAATGCTCAGGCTCCTTCTTGTTCAAATCAGTCAGTAGTTTCTGCACAACAGACTCCGTAATGGTAAATGGTGTGGTGTAATCAATATAGAAAGAGTACGACTTCATACTCTCGTCATGTACAATGCGTAACATATTCAGCCGTGTCATCATAGTTTCGACTACACGAATGAGTGAACGCACACCTTTTTCCTCCTTAGAGAACTCGGCAATCATATACTTGATCGCCTCATCTGTAAGAATAGTTTCCTGAGGATCAAACTTCAAACGCTCCAAAAGTTGAGGCCAGATGTATTCCTTGAGAATACTCTTTTTGTCTGTCTCATTGTACCCATCACAATGGATCACAGTCATACGATCACGAAGAATGGGGTGTACTAGATCAATATTGTTGAATGAGAACACGAAGAGACACTGAGATAAATCAAGATCAACACCAGAGAAGTAACGGTCATGGAACTGAGAATTCTGTGACCGATCAGTTAAGTGAATCATCATACTAATAACTTCTTCGCCGTGAGGAGTTCCAGACACCTTATCTAACTCGTCGAAATACAGAACGGGGTTCATAGCTCCGGCATGCATGACAGAATCAGCAATGCGTCCCCACATTGATCCTTCATAGGTATACGAATGTCCTACGAAGTTTGAAATATCGGATGCTCCTCCCAATGAGAAGAACTCGAATGGACGCTTCATGACATTCGCGATGGCATTACGGGCTAATGAAGTTTTTCCTACACCCATAGGTCCCTGAAGAGCAATCACATTACCAACAGAGTTTGGATTAACAATCAATTGGGCAAGAATCTGCATGATCTGTGTCTTGGCAGGAACCATTCCATAAATTGAGCGATCCATGGACTTACGAGCTTCAACCATGAAGTCTGTACACTTCTCACGCCCATCTTCCATCTTTACGGGGAGAGGAACTGTCTTTCCAAATGGGATACGAAGAAATGCGTCAATCCAAGTGCGGAGTTTGTACGATTCTCCAGACTCTGGACCCATCTCTTCAACTGCTGAAATCTTCTTGATGACAGTAGACTTGACATAATCAGATACAGGAAGCTCAAGAACTCGGAACTTGTGAGGAGCCTCGCCTTCCGCTACGCTCAAAGATGACATGCGTTTCATTAGGGTCATGAGTTCTCCACGCTTCTCTTCCGGCTGTTTCTTGAAATAATCTAACTCTTTCTTGGTCAAAGAAATTGGGGGTGCTTCCTCCTTCTTTTGATTCTTAGGAGGTGCTGACTGCAGAGCCTTAGTTTGTGATCGTGTCTTGCGGCGGTTTTCTTCAGGCTCAGCATACTTCTCGTACAAATACTGAATGAAATCATGTCCATCTACCTCCTCAACATAGTCCTCATCTTCTTCATCTTCATCTTCTTCGTCATCTGAATCATCCTTAGAGTTGGATGTATCGCTGGTAATAATAATCTTAAAAGGTACAGTCTTAGGCGATGATGATCCGTCAGATTTCGGTAATGTATCGTCATTTATCCAAAGAGTATCCTTATCGTCATCCATCGGCCTCTTTCGTTTATTGGGAGGAGGCTTCTTACCATCACCTCCTGCCATATCGGCAGAGCCTTTTCTTTCTTTAGGATTTTCTTTAGACGACCTCTTCGTCATTTGCTTGAGGATATGATTAAAAAAAATGCAATTCATTTTCCATGAAAGTATTAATGGAGGGTGTTGAAGAAGCAGCTAAAATAGCCCAAGCAGAAATAGATAAAGTAGCAGCAAGTGACCCTGCCATCAAAAAAGTTCTCAAAATTGTTGAGAAGTTTATTCAGACACATCGCGTCATGTGTTATGGCGGAACTGCGATTAATTCACTATTACCTCCTGAAGATCAGTTCTATGATTTTTCGGTGGATATTCCAGACTACGATTTCTATTCTGAAACTCCACAGCTTCATGCGGCTAAATTAGCTGATCGTATTGCGAGTGCGGGATTCAATAGCGTAGAAGTCAAACCTGGTGCTCATTTAGGAACATTTAAGGTGTTTGCCGATTACACTGGCGTTGCGGATATTTCTCATATTGATAAAGTTATTTTTACCAATCTTTGGAAGGATAGTGTTGTAAAAGATAAGATCCACTTTGTACCGCCAAATTTTTTGCGAATGGGTGTGTACTTAGAACTATCGCGTCCTAAAGGCGATGTATCGCGATGGAAGAAAGTGTATGAGCGTATTCAAAAACTAAATAAACATTATCCCATAATTTGCCCAAAAGAAGAACAAAAAGATCTTGAGCTTTTCCTAACGCCCGAAACTCGTAAGAGTATTGAACATTTAGTGATTAAAGAGAAAGCTGTTCTTTTGGGATTCAATGCGTCAATGTTACAAGGAGACGGTAAGGAAGAAAAGTGGATGTTACCTTTAGATATCATGACTACACCCGAAAAACGCAAAGATCTTGTGAAAGAACTTTCTTCATTTTTCGAGAAGTACGATAAGGTTACTTCAAAGGACTTTGAAGCGTACGGAGAAATTCTGCCGCCACATACGGATATCACGGATCCCAAATCAAAACTAACATTAGCTCGTGTTTACGAGACAAATGCCTGCCATAGTTACCATGTAGCTCCAAACGGATTACATATTGCGAGTATTCCCACCATCTTGCAGTTCTTCTTTGCTATTCTTTACGGAACTCACCATTTTCTGGAAATGGTTCCTGAACAGAGGTTTGTATGTGTAGCCGAACACTTACTAAAATTAGCGAACGATAATATGTCGCGGCGGTACAAGTTACTCACGCCTATATCTTGTATTGGAAAGCAAAAAACACTGATTGATATGCGTATTGAGAAATCAGAATTGTATAATAAAGTTAAGGATAATAAGAATTCACGAGAGTTTTTAGAGTACTTCTTTCAGTACAATCCTCTAGAACATACAAAAACTCAGCGCCGAAGTATTCGATCAATGCTGCGCAAGACACTGAAACATAAATCTTAAAGAGGACGAGTCGCTCCACCAAATGCATTTCCATTGCAAGTATTACACGCAAATCGTCCGAAATTGTAAGTTAGACGGAACTGATTACCTGTCTTAACCCAAGGATCGGATGTATCACGGTTTCCAGTATTTAGGCTGGGATTGTAAGAATAGTACTCACGCTTCTCTTTTAGAAGCTTTGTCCATTCTGAAGCATCTTGAATACGAGGTCCATAAACATATCCAGTAGGAGCGACAGATCCTGGAATTCCTTGTGAACTCATTTGTATCTATGAAAGCAAAGATGTTGAAACGAAAAGAGTTTATGTACATCGGACTCTTTGCGGTTCTGGTAGGAGTAATTGCTTTCTTAATTTCGCATAAAGATTGGATTGTTACGGAGATGCTTACCAATCCTCCACCTCCAACCCTGTTTTCACTAAATAAGGAACTGAAAGATACTGAAACTCGACTTGAGAAAGTAGAAACTGAGTTTAATCAGTTCAAGACTCAGGCCAGCGCTCAGTCACAACAGGCTGCGGCAGCTCAGGCTTCCTTAGCGGCTATTAAGTAGTTTGTTCGCTACTTTAGGATAAGTATCTACTGGTGACGAGTCCACCATGAAATATCGAAGTAAGGAGGAAGGGTTCCAACACCGTTCTTTACAGTCATATCAGGAACTGGAGCCTTAGCAGCCAAAGCACTAACATCATCGGGCTTCAGTAAATAGTTAAAGTATTCAAGAGACGCTATACTTCCGTCGAATCCACCATCCACGGAAGTACGAACGGTATCTGAATTCTGTTTGGGAATATTCATTAAAGTATGATGCTCATACAACTTACCGTTAATGTAAATATCAATAGATTCCTGATCAATTGCCAAAACTACATGTAACCATTTCTTGGCAGGAATATTTCCCACAGGAATGGTTTCAACTCCTCCGAAAGTATCGAGCTTTACAAGTAGTGAATTGGTATTAGCATCTACAAACAACGCAGGACACATTGACGACAAGTTCTCGGGACCCTTGGTGAACACGACCTTCTGCTTACCGTAGCGGTAAGAAAAATCGTCGACTTTCATCCAGCAAGCGTACGAGAAAGCCATCCCTTCTTTCTGATTTACTGAATTTGGAAGTGCAACATTACTATTCACCTGTTTCTTTCCATCGGTGATGGAAGACTGGATAGTAATATTGGGAGAATTAGACTGGCTCTTGAAGTAGAAGAATGCAGCCACAATGACTACCACTGCTACAATAATTGAAGTTACTAGATCCATTATTTATAGTTTCAGAATGTATATTCCTGTACTTCCTTGCCTACCGTATCATAAACTCCGAACTTTACAGAGTATCCTGTCGCAGCAGCCGTTGCGCTGGGTCCAGTCTGGCTTGAGCAAGGAGTTCCAGCAGTAAAGAATGAAATGGCATCATCGGGCGTCAGCATGCGAGGGTAATGAGTGAATCCGCACATGTACCCTGAAAATCCGCCATCCTTGGCAATTTGAATATCTCCTACCGCTGGCTTGGGAACTCCGGGTAAGAAGCACGACTTCACTAACTTGCCATCAATGTATATATCTAAGTTGCGCTCAAATACGGTCGTGGAAACAGAGAACCAAGCTTGTAGAGGAATATTGGGGACATCGCATACAAACACATCATCTGTAGAACCAGAATGTCCAGCAGGAGCAGGTTCGGACTTACCTGATCCACCTTCTGATGAAGGGAAGATGGATACTGACACACGCAAGGTATTGTCCGTTGGGTGTAGAGATATATTGGGGTTGGCTACTGAAGCGTTTGAGGCATCTGGACGGTATACTACCGACTTGTCCTTTCCATACCCGTAATTCCAATCCTTGACGAACATCCACCACTGAGCTCCGTAATTGCCCTGATTTTCAGATGAAAGGGGAGCAGATGCGGCAGGAACAGTTGTGGTTTTGGTAGCATCATGTAAGCTTGACATCAAGTTACCCGAACTAGATCCAAACATACTAAACATATTCCCGAATAGAGGAGGCTTAACTGGAGCAGTTGCTTTCTGCTGGGCAGGTGCTCCAGAAGTTGGCAGAGTTGGGAATACGGCTCCATCAACGGCTGAAGTCATATTTGGACTTCCATATCCGTAAGTCCAGTGGACCGTCAGCGTATTCTGAGAAGTGGGAGGGGTTGAAATACCTACAGCTGCAGCGCCTACTGTAAAGCTTGGAAGACTGACTCCGCCATTATTTTGGACTTGGGTTCGTATGTAAGCAGTTACATCTGTTGGGTTTGATGCACCGCCGTAAGTTGCAGAGTTAATAACTAGAATATCTGCGGGTCCTACAGCTGTGCTTGGCGCTGGTAATCCTGGAAGAATAAAGGTCTGACCACCCCATCGCCGAACAATCAAATCATGAATACACAGGACGCCAATCACAATTCCGACGATAACAATAAGTCCTCCTCCAATCTTAAATATAGTCTGGTATGATGCTGTAGTTGCAGCCTTGGCATCTGAAACAGCCTTCTTAGCTTGTTCCTGAAATAAATACGTCTGTCGCATCAGATCTTCTCCCGTAAGAGTGGCTCTAGAAAAGTCCGGAACAAATTTAGTGTCTGCCGGTTTACTTGGTGTTCCACCCATTTGTTAGAAACAGCGAAGTTAAAAACGGAAGGTATTACAGTAGAATGAGTATGAAGGAAATGTACTGTAATAACTGTGGAGAAAAGGGTCATGTTTTCAGGACATGTAAAGACCCAGTTATTTCATGTGGTATTCTTCTTTTGCGAGGAATTTATGAACCCTTGAAACTTCCAGTTGATCCAAAAACTGTGAGTGTTCTGATGGTGAAGCGTAAAGATTCTATGTCTTACATGGAATTTATTAGGGGAAAGTATGAACCCTCTGATTTTGAGTACACTGGTCGACTAATTTACAACATGACTCAAATTGAACAACAACTTATTGTAGAAGAAGAGTTCGATACGCTTTGGACTCGTCTTTGGGGATCAGGTCGTGATTCTCATTCGCAAGAGTACACTATTTCCAAAGAAAAGTATAGTAAATTGAATCGAAAAGAACTGGTAGAGAAGTTTCCTTCACCGTATAAGGAAACTGAATGGGGATTTCCTAAAGGACGGCGATGCAAAGGCGAATCGGATGTTTTGTGCGGTATTCGGGAATTTCTGGAAGAAACCAATATTTCACGAGACTGTTATAATCTGAAAGAAGATATCAGTTTCACCGAAACATTTCGTGGAACGAATAATGTAGAATACCGTCATATCTACTTTGTAGCACTTTTGAAAGATTCAAAGGGTATTAATTTGAAACAGAAGCTCACGCCAATGCAGAGTAAGGAAGTCGCTGCAGTGGATTGGAAGACGCTTTCGGAATGCAAATCTATTATTCGACCACACTATGCCGAACGAAAAGTACTCATAACCGATGTAGAAAAGTTCGTATCAAATTATCACTCTTAATGTAATGGATTGGAAGTCGATCGGATCAGTGTACGGGATCCTATTTATTACTGGAGTCGTGATGTCGTTGCTATCAACACAACTTCAGTGTTCTAAAACAAGTTTTTCAACTTCTTTTATTCAGGGAGTTCAATTTGCAGCTATATCAACTATTCCTTACCTTCTTACTTACTTTGATACGGTTCGCCAATTATTTGTAGAACCGTTCAAGCCATATGGCGGACCGGGAGTTGGACTTGGAGTTCTGATAATGCTTGCGGCATGGCCAGCTGGAGTCTTGAATGTTGGACATAGTGAAACAGCGGCATGTGTAGCTTCAACATCAGAGATGACAGAGTTCAAGGATAAGTTAATGAAGGAGTTAGCAGAGAAGCAGGCGGCTGAAGAGAAGAACGCAAACGCTAAGCCATCACAGTGAAAAGTCCAAAACATACACTACCGAAAAGTAAGATACGACAGCAAACACGAACATCCAAAACCATACTGGAAATACCGTAGATTCACGCTTGCCCACTCCGAAAGGACGGATACGACCGTTCTCTCCGAATGCGACTGCTGGTTTCAGGTAAAGGAACCCCGCGACAAGGAAAAGGTATATCGCGACCATCCACAGCTTAGGGTTCTTGCGGAGTATTGCTTCCATTATCATTTCCTTTCCAAAAATAAGTGGACCATGTATACTTTGCCCAATCGCAAAGCATTTTCCGATTCAATAACACGAATCTTCCTCAAATACCGTCAGCGAAATGCGGAAGGTACTGATGAAGCCCCCGAAAAGTTGTATCCGTACCAAAGACTTGTTCGAGACTACCTTTTGATCGAAACACCTTATCGCGGTCTACTACTGTACCACGGTCTCGGTTCAGGTAAGACTTGTTCATCAATTGCCGTAGCTGAGTCACTGATGACCAATAAGAAAGTTTATATCCTAACTCCTGCGTCACTCGAAGAGAACTACCGTGGGGAGATTCGTACTTGCGGAGACCCTATTTATGCATTTGAACAGCATTGGGAAGAGAAGAAGCTGCGTTCAGAAGACGATCGGGCAGCCGCAAAAGCTATGGGTATTTCTGATTCGTACCTTGATACGAATGGTCATTATTACATTACAGTTCCAGGTATGCCTCCAAACTACAAACTACTTTCCAAACCCGATGCGAAAGGCGTATCTGATCAAATTGATGATATTATTGATCAGCGGTTCAACTTTATTCGGTACAACGGTATCAACAAAACAAATGTCGACAAACTGTTTCCGAGTGAACGGATGTTCGATGATTGTGTCGTGATTATTGAAGAAGCTCATAATTTAGTGAATGCCGTTGTCAACGAAAGTGAAATCAAGGGACGAGTGTACGATTACATCTACAAAGCCAAAAACTGTAAGGTAGTATGTTTATCTGGAACGCCTGCCATCAACAGTCCCCATGAAATTGCATTCCTAATGAATCTGTTACGAGGACCTATTGAGCGTGTATCGGTTCAAACAAAGTCGGCAATGCAGTGGGATGAAGCTTTGATGAGTGCATTTTTCCGCGGACAGAAAGATGTGGATACGGTAGAATACAATTCCGTAAAGCGAGTCCTGATGATTACTCGCAATCCTCCTTACTTCGAGAGCGTATATAATGAAAAAGGTGATCGTATAGCTGTAAAGTACAACAAAGAGTTTAAGCAGGATCCAGATATTCGTCAATGGGTTGGGACATGGAAAAACGAGTTCGAAACAAAGTTTACAGGAGTTGAATTAGCTGAAACCGATAAGTATGTTGTTGAAAACTTGGAGTGTCTACCTACAGATGTTGAAGAGTTCATGAAAACATTCGTGGAAGGATTGAATATCAAGAACCCAATTCTACTTGGTCGTCGTATTCAAGGCTTAGTTTCATATTACAAAGGAGCTGACGAGAAGTTGATTCCTAAGCGGTTGGATGAAGAGAAAACACTCCAAAAAATCGAAATGAGCGACGAACAGTTTTTTATGTACTTGACTGAGCGTTTCGAAGAGTACAAGAAGGAAGTGGCGCGTAAACGAAAAGTATCTTTGAATGAAAGTTTGGGATCTTTCCGTCCTAAAACTCGTCAAGTATGTAACTATGCCGTTCCACCTGAACTTCGCACAACACTGACGGAAGAAGGTATTGTAGATGAAGAACATGAGCCGGACAATACTGAAATCATCGAGAAGTTAAAGAAGGAACCTGAAAAGTATTTGAAGGGTGCAGGCTTAGCGAAACATTCGCCAAAGATGGCGCAGATGCTGAAAGATCTGCAATCTACAGTTGGAAAGTTCGGGTCTTTGAATAATCAGTTCGTGTATTCCGAGTATGTTTCATTAGGAGGACTGGGAACTTTTTCAGCGATTCTGGAAGCGAATGGGTTCCAGAAGTACCGTATTATCAAGGATTCGGGAATATGGAAAGAAGATCCGGCAATGCAGAAAGGTGTGCCCGCATACGCACTGTATACTGGAGGCACAACGGCAAAAGATAAAGAGGAACGCGAACTTTACCGTCAGATTTTCAATGAGAAGTATACTGATACCTTCCCACAAACACTGAAAGATAGTATCAAGGAAAAGCGGTTGTGTATTATGATGGCGTCCAAAGCTGGAGCTGAGGGTATTACACTCCTAAAAACTCGTAATGTATACATTTTAGAACCTTACTGGAACGCTTCACGTATTGAACAGGTTATTGGTCGTGCCATTCGCGTTAACTCGCACATTGCCTTACCTATAGACGAACGCAATGTTACTGTAAAATTATATCTTTCAGTTCTATCGCAAAAACAAGCAGCGTCGTCTGATGCGCCAAACATTGTAGCGATTCGTCGTAACGATATGGTTCTGAAACGATATGAAGGTGACGAACCGCATGAAGTGTTTATGACGACCGATGAGTACTTGTACGAAACCTCATACGAAAAGAACCGTGTCATCAAAAGTTTAACTACAGTTCTGAAACAGGCGGCAGTAGATTGTGAGATCCATCGTAACTTACACTCGAAAGAGCAGCCTGTGATTCAGTGTATGCGTTTCGACACAAAGGTAACGGGTGAAGATCTGGCTTACCGTCCATCATACCTTTCAGATGAGAAGGATACTCTGTACTTACGCAACATTGAACGGAAAACTCGTAAGATCCAAATCATTAAAGTGAAGGGTACAATGATGATCTTAGATCCGTTAACGAACGAGATATTTGATTACAATGCTTTCCAAGATAACAAACGCTTATTCAGAATCGGTGAACGATCTGGACCTACAAAGATTACATTTTTTCCCTTCGTAGTTGTATAAATGGCTACTGCGTCACGCGCTGGAGCTGGTTCATCCATGTCAAACATGCAAACAGGAACACGAGGATTAAGTGCCGGAGACTGGATTCGGTTACAGCGTATTCGTGGTGCCAAGACTTACGCCACTGTCAATCTAGCTACGGATAAGGATATTGCCCCTCCCCCAAATCCCCAATTACCTCACGACCCTTCAACTCTGATTAAGCCAGTAGTAGGAACCAGCCGTATTCGTCGCACAGCTTCACAGTGGACAGACTACCGTGCTTCACAGACGGCTGATTTTGTGACTTCAGAAAACACTGGACTCAACGGCAATGCACTATCTGTAACAAGGTTATGCGATTGTTCAACTGCCGCTTTACCAGTTAGATTAGCTAACTGTACACGGTGTTCGGTTTTCGTACATAATTCTATTCATTAAATAAGCAAGAGATGTCAGGCGGATTAATGCAACTAGTGGCGAAAGGCGCCCAAGATCAACTCGTAAATGGGAACCCATCGTTTACTCATTTTCGGTCAGTGTACAAGCGCCATACGGATTTTGCGATGGAGCATTTCCATTTAGTTTTTAAGACTACAAACCTACAACTTCCGCCGTCTGGATCATTGACGCTTCGAGCAAAAGTGGAACGGTATGCTCAACTTCTGCACGATTGTTATTTAGTGGTGACGCTCCCCGAAATATTCTCGCCCGTTGTTCCTGTAACACAGCCCACACCTCCCAATATTAATCAGAACTCGAACGCTATAGGATACGAGTTCAACTGGATTCGGAATATCGGATACAACATGATTAACTATGTTGCAATCTTAGTGAACGGACAGGAAATTACGCGCCATACTGGAGAATGGATGAAACTCTACTCCGAGATCAAGTTTAGTGGAACCAAAAAAGCTGTTCTGAATCAGATGACTGGAAATATCCGAGAAATCTACAATCCAGCGAATGCTTACGATCGTTTGAACCAGTACCCACACGCTATTTCTACATCTGATTCACTTGCCGAAGCATCTATCCCGGGACGAATCCTGAATATACCCCTTCATTTTTGGTTTTGCGAAGATGTCGGAAAAGCTCTCCCACTTATTGCCCTACAGTATTCCGAAGTAGAAATCGTAGTAGAACTGAAAAATATGTACCAGCTATTTACGGTTCTTGATGTTCGTCAAACAATTGACGGAAATCCAAACCCTAATTTCGGTAATCGTATTGCTCCTGATTCAAGTTCTACAATATTCCAGATGACAAATTTCTTATCGCCACCAACTTATTCTAGATCTCCATCACCTACAAATATGGCTCTAACAACTTGGAACCTGAATCCGTATATTGAAGCCAACTATATCTGGCTGAACGATCCAGAACTAATTCACATTGCAAAGTCCGAGCACTCGTTCATCATGACCCAAATCGATATGGTTCAAACTTATGGACAGTATGGCCCCAGCAATGATCTCGAACTCACCATGCGTAATTTATGTACGCAGGTTGTTTGGGTAGCTCAGCGGTCGGATCGCAATGCTGTGAATGATTACGATAATTACACGAACTGGGAAGATGCGTTCAAGCCACCACTTGATTCTTCAGGTCTATCGTTCTTTACGCCGCAGTACTCGTCTGGCAATGCCTTGTTCTCTGATGTATCTCAGCGCGATATTCTTCTTGAATCATCTATCATTCTGAACGGTAAGGAGCGGTTTGGATACAAACACACAGAGTTTTTTTCACAGATTCAAAATTTCCGTCACCATGAAGGACCTTCAATTGTGGAAATTCCTGGTATATATTCGTATTCATTCGCACTCGAACATTACAATGGACAACCGTCAGGACACCTGAATGGATCACAGTTCGACCGCACAACCTTGCGAAACACTTATGTCCAACCTCCACTCACAGATCCTGGAAATACTATAACTACGGTATGCGTCCTGAAATCAACAGCAAATAATGCCAACCCTACAATCGTGAACCCAAATGCAGTTGGAGCTAATGGTCAGCTCCTGTACGGACCAAACGATTTGGTAACAATTGTTCGTAAGTCAGATTCCCAAACCTTACAGTATTCTTACAATGTTCGAGCATATGTTGAATCGTACAATTTCATCCGAGTTATTGGCGGCGTGGCAAATGTCGTGTTTTCATCATAATAAGGATGCCCAGTGGAATCTCCATAAGTACAGCAACATACGGAGTTGGATCTACTACGGTCAATGTTGTATCTGCTGTTACAGCGCAAGATAAGGATGGGGTAATAAGCTTTGCAGTATCACCTACAGCATTAAATGTAGATGATCCTGCGCCAGGACAGATAAAGACCCTAAATGTCACATACACGATCAACGGAGGATCTTCAAATACTTTATCTGTAAAAGATGGCAATACTTTTCGCATAGATGCTCCGCCAGCACGAACTGCGTCAGGGTTACAAATCACAAAGGCAGAGTATGGATATTCCGGAAACTACACTGATGTAACAAATGCTATTCAGGATAAGGTTTCCAACGGATCAATTAACTTGAAAGTAGGTTTTGCGGCGGTAGGACTTCCAGACCCGAATCCTCAAAAACTAAAAGAACTCAAGGTAGACTATAGCATAAATGGTGCTTCGTCTTCGCAGACTATACCTGATGGACAGACATTTGCTCTTTCCGCGCCACCCTTAACAGATTCAAAAAGCGCCAAAGATTCAGGAGCCGATTTCATAAATTCAATTTGGAGTGCAGTATGGCTTTTCATAAAAGTATTCTTTTTTGTATCGATGCTTTTTGTATCATGGAAAGTTGGACAACAATATAATCAGGGAGCTGCAGTTGTGATCACACTTCTAACTTTTATTACATACGGTATATTCCCAATTTTTGTGATGCCGTTTGTAATTTTCTGGTGGCGTTTATTCGTGAATCACGATGTTATTGTTTTAACATAAGAACCAGAAATATCATAATGGAAATCACAATTTCAAGACATCTTGATCACGAGTTCAGTCGAATGTACTATAATTTTGGTACAATTTCGGAATGGCAGAAGGCTTGGCGTATACTATGCGATATGGCATACGACCCAAAAGCTCCGCAATATGAAAAATTTGTTATTCATTCAGATGATTCTGATATGCAAGATGCTCGTGCATATACGGCATATACTATTCAGAATCAGCACCTTATTTGCCTAGATGAAGTTTGGCGATCATACGATAAGAAGAATCCCTTTGTTAATCGTACTTTAAAGTACTTGTATGTTCCTCGAGTCCTGTTTTACTGCCTTGGAGTTCAAAACTGGTTCAAGTTTTCATTTCCAAACTGTGAAGTTCATTACTGGCCCGAATGAAAAATTTGTATTTCCTTTTTTGATTTTTAGCGACAGAACATGCAATTTGGGAGTCTACTTAGAGAGTAGGATCCTCAACGCTCTTGAACTCACCGACACCGATGTAGCCGACAAACTTGTCTGCGGCATCGCCTTCACCGCAGAGGTAGAGACGCTTGGTCTTCTCACCAACCACATGGTCCAGCATCTCGAACTTCGGCTTATCGGAACCAGCGCCCGCATGCGGAACCTGAGTCTTGATCTTCAACTCGACCATATCCTCATCAGAATTCTCCACCGGACCCGTCACGAAGCGCCCCTTGTCGCCATCCCAGAACTGTCCGGGAGTGGAAGTCGTCGTGAGCTTCTTGATGGCACGCAGCTCCTTGACGGTGAGGACTTGCGGCTCAGAGCTTTCGGCGTGCTCAGCAGCCGCGGTCTGGACTTCAGCCGCAGCCGTTGTGGATCCCGCAAAGTCCTCCATGTGCTTGTCCACGCCCTTAGACTTCTCGACCTCAGGCGCGAGAGAGTTCACATAGTTCTTGAACTCGTCGGGCTTCTTAGACGACTTCCACTCGTCATCCGTAAAGGTCTGACCAGCAGCCACGAGAGCCTTGCGCAGAGCCGTCTTGAGCGTCGGGCTCATACGAGAGATGACCTTAGAAGGCTTCTCCTCCGCAGGCTTAGGCTTGACTTCAGCTGGGATGACCTTCACGCCCTCCAGCTTAGCGAGCTTAGCCTTCTCCTTCTGGAGCTTCTCAGCATGCTTGTTCTTCGCCTCATCGTCCTTGAACTTGTTGGCAGCCTGCTTCTTCTCCCACAGCGCAATGTTCTTGCGACACTGCTCAACAGGAGACAGCTTGGTCTTGGTGCCGGCGCTGGACGCGACGCTCTCACGCTCTGCGACCTCCGCCACAAATGAGCCAAGGTAATCCATCGCCTCCTTCTGGTCAAACTCGAACTTCTTAGAAAGCTTGTTTACGATATCGTTAATGTTGCTCATCTTGGTTGATTAGGTATACGCTGTTACTGACCAGTTCTTTAACCCAAATAAATCCGTTTTCGGTATCCGTTTTCGGACCAAACAAAAATGTTTTGTTTTTGATTTTATACTTTTGTATTTTGGTTTTGGTTTTGGGTTTAGTTAGTCTTGATACCCCAAGTTGCAACCGTATACAGGTTGTACTCGGATGCCGTCATCATACCAATACGCTTCTCCTCCTCCGTCAGCACCATGCCCGTAGGCTCAGAGCTGATAGGCTCCCACCCAGAATAACCGGGGGTCTCCAAGACCTCCATGACAGTGCGATCATCGTCAACATCAAACTTAAATCCGCCGTCCTTAAGACTGCGAACAAGGAGTTTACGATCCGCAAGAGTCATCTTGGTCAGATCAAAGCGCTCGAATCCAGTGGGCATCTCAGCGAGACCCTTAGACTCAAACTGCTCCATGATATCCTCGTAATCAAAGAGCGGAACATTGCGAACGAACTCGACCAGCGTCGAGGCGTCGCGATGATCATACAAGCAGCCGCCATCACATGGCTTCTCCATGTTCTTGACGCGGCACTTGCCAGCCGCGAAGTGCGCACACCGCTCATGGCGGTGCGGGCAGTTCGAGTAAATACACGCGTTTCCGTTATCGCACCAACGAGGGGCGCGAATAGTAGTCATTGCTTCAGTAGTCGCGAAACAGACACAACAAGTAGCTTTTGCTTTGTTGTGTATGTTTATGTTGCGATTACTGCTTACTTCCTTGGACCGAACAAATCCGTTTTTGGATGCGTTACTCGAACTTAATTATCGTGGAGATTCTTTACAAATGTCAGCCGAGCTCGCCAAGACACAACTACGCGAACACCTTGCAGGTTTACTTGTAGAACCGGTATCTGAAGGTTTTTGGAGCATTTATGATTCAGCCAAGGAGCTGTGTGAGCGCAACGGACAGATGGATCAGCTTCTTCGTACATTTCAGAACATGCTTACCCGTATTCCAGAATGGAACGAGGCTACTCTCACAACGGAGGAGGAGCGTATTGTAAAGCAGACGAAGTGCACATACATGGACGATCTTATCATGGGCGTTTTTATTTCGTACATGAAGGCGTTTGCGAACCTTCATTATCGCGGATCTCGTTCTGAAATCAAGATTGATTTCCAGCGCCCAACTGTTTCAAAGTTTATTCACGAACTCTACAAGCAGTCTGCGCGCAAGTTTTGGCAGGTAGCGTATATGTTCAAGACGATTGGTGTTACGGCCGAGCAACAGGCGCGTAACCGTCAGGAAATTGAAGCTATTATTTATGACTGCATGGAACAGGTGATTCGGTCTTTCCTTCCATGGGAATCAATTGCCAAGAAGTACTTTACGGAAATGCCTGATGATGATGACGATGATGTTCCAGAACCTACAACATCCTCAAGCAAGGGTGTAAGTTTCGGCGGTGACGCGGACTCCGAATCAGAGTCGGATTCAGAGTCAGGTTCAGATCTCGATAAGCCTGCGATGCAGCTTGGAGAGGAAGATGGAACGATTGAGTTTGAGGATTTAGATAAGAAGGAAGAGGCGCCCGAACCTGCCCCTGAGCCAAAGGAGGAGGAGGTGGATCCTTTGAAGGATATTGAGAACCGCGCCACGGAGGACAGTTCACTCGTTCTAAAGTTATAAAGATTACCAAAAATCATTAATAAAAATGATGATTGTAATTGCAGCAGTTTCAGTAGCTCTGGTCTGTTTTATTCTTTATGCGCTAGAGCGTCGTTCAAAGAGCGAGCCTATTAATTGGATGGACGCAGGTAAAGTCACCGTTATTGGTGGAATCATAACTGCGGCTGTAGTTTTTGCCACAACAACTGAAGTTATAGCTGATGCTGTAAAGGCTGTAGATCTACCTGCTGTAACAGCTGCTACTCAGGATATGTTTGTTGGAAAGCCAAGCTTCTAAATAATTTAAACTAAATAATATAATTTTAGCATGGACATTTTAGTAGCATGTCATCACGAAACGGAGAATCCTCCACTTTTTATATATTCGCCACCACGCTTTGATACTCCAGCACCTTTGGTTGCCGATTATGTAGATCCTTATCAGCAAGGGCGAAAGTGGAAAGATTATGGTGCTGGAACAAAGGATGTTATTTGGGACCAGTATTGCCCTATTATGTGGCCTTTCCAAAAAGTGTTTGACTACTTATATCACGATACCATCTTCTATAACTTGTTTGATGATGGCTGGAAAATCTTAAAACCTGGAGGTTGTATTGTGATTCCTTTTCCAAATAATTTTGATACTATTTATGGAGAACCGATTGATATAAAAACTGCACTATCAAATTTTAAGCTAGTTCTTAAGCGCCTTCTTTCTCGCCATCATTGGGTAACTCATATTGTCAAACGCAAAGATATGCCCTACATTATTTCTGAAAAGAATGAAGAAGATAGATACGATGAGTTTATTCTTTTTGTGAAATCAGTAAGTGGTGGACGGCGTAAAACTAGACGGCGGCGTTCTAAAAAGTCCAAACGCTAATCAATGAGTAATACTGGTTCTCCCGCCGGAACAGATTCTACTCCATAAATTCCCTTAAGTAATACTATTTCCTTACGAGGAACAGCATCCTTACAGAAGCGACTTATCGCCTTGTAAAGATGAAACCCGTGGAAACGATCATGTTTAGCGTCACCAGCTTTGAATATGATTGATTTACCGTCTTCTAAAGTCAGCCACTTAATGAACAAACGAAAGACCGGATTGTTTGTGTATTCTAAATTATCAGGACCTTCAGGAAACAAGTCCCAGAATAAGGATGTTGCTAAGCGTACTAAATCAAAGGAAGGGTTAGGCTTGACTTCCTGAAACTTTGAATTGTACCATGGTTCGTAATTGTACTGACCTCCAGCTTCTTCATCAATTGAAAAATGATCGCTCATAAATAGCTTAGGTTCTTTCAGACCAGACAGTTTCAGCATTCCAATTCCACGCTCGAAATCGATAATCTTAATCAAGTATCCGTAAGTTGGTACTCGGTAAAGCAGTCCACCACAATTGTAGTAAAAGTACTCGGATGTAGTGGGAACATACATCACATTATTCGAATGCAAATCATTATGTGTGAAAGCAAAAGTGCGCTGGGCATACGCTAATGCAAAGATCACTTGAGATAACCACGCTAAATGCTTTTGGGAATCAGGATTTGCCTTGAATAGTTCATACAGAGTACCCGTACACTTTTCAATCACAGTGATTTGGACAGGAACATTCGTGAATGAAGCCCATGCAAACGGTTCGCACTCTTCATCTTCGTCCTCATCTTCATCTTCGTCATCCGACTCACAATCACACGACTTTACTTTAAAAATATAAGATGTGGATACTGAAGAACTATCCGATTCATCATCAGACTCGTCGTCATTCTCTTGAAATACTCGCTTCATTTCACCAGCTTCAGTTTCTGGAACTTGGATAGAATCAAGTTCAGTCACACCTTCTAATTTAGCATCATCTCCGATCTGAAGCGAAATACGGGCACTACGAGTATGTTTGAAATCTGCTGATTCCTGAACATCATCCGAAAGCTTTATTTCAAAAGTCTTGCCAATATTTGCCGAGAACCATGATCGTTCAGAAAGATCTCCGTAATCATCGGAAATATCTATGACATGCTTCTCAGACATTCCTGAAAAAACCCCATAAGTTTTGGGGAAGTGTTGGCATCCAGATTGGGATAGAGCTACGGAAAGAAGAGAACCAACATATGCGGCATTATTTGAATTTTGTATCTTCTTTCGAATCGCATCGGACTCTTCTTCGGAAGTTGGGAGACCAATAGCTGTACCGTAATCTCCCTGCATCCACTTATAAGGTCCAAGAAGCATCGTGATTTTCTTATGTACTTCTACCACTGTTCCATCGGATGTTCGAATAGTTGATTCGGATCGAATATCGGCAATACCGTTCTCGAATCGAATACCGTAATCTTTGATATTTTCGAGGTTTTCGGTCTTAAATAACTTTTCAATTGGCGGAAAAAAAGGTTGGATGTGGTCAATCCCCCAATGCTTTTTCGATGAAGACCTGATGGAAGCTATATCTGGATATTTTTGAACAGACATTCCAATAGAATTGGTCCTAAGGTCGCTAGTACTGGCCGACAGCTTGCGTTTGACCATATTATAAAGTCGGGTTAAACATAAACTAAAAAGTTCACGCACTAAAGCAATATGAACTTCCAGATAAAGAAATTCAACATTGACACCCTTCGTGATCGTTGCGAGATAGATTCTCGTAAATCGCCAATGATAGTTGTTATTGGAAAAAAAGATACTGGTAAATCTTTCTTGGTGCGCGATATTCTCTTCAATACCCAGCACGAGTTTCCGATTGGAACAGTGATTTCAGGTACTGAGGTTGCCAACGAGTTTTTCCAACATATGGTTCCTTCCAAGCTTATTCACGATAAGTACAATCCCAGTATTGTAATGAATGTAATTAAGCGTCAACTTGGAGTCAAAACATCACGAAACGATGATAAGAAGCGTAACGGTGGTAATTCCAGTGTTGACCCCCGCGCTTTTCTGATTTTGGACGATTGTTTGTACGATGCTTCATGGATTAAGGAAGAGTCTACACGATATGTGTTCATGAACGGTCGTCATATTGATTTAATGACGATTATTACTATGCAGTACCCTCTGGGTATTACCCCTAACCTTCGTACAAATGTAGATTTCGTGTTTATTCTTCGTGAGAGTATTGTCAATAATCGCCGTCGTATTTACGACAACTATGCTGGCATGTTTCCCACATTTGAGATGTTCTGTCAGTTCATGGACCAGTGCACTGAAAACTTCGAGTGCCTAGTGATCTGCAACGGTGTCCAGTCGAACAAACTTGAAGATCAGGTTTTCTGGTATAAGGCAGCAGATCACCCGCCTTTTCATTTATGTGGAGATTCACTATGGGTTGATAATAAACCATTTTCAAGTTCTATGTTAGCTCAGGACGAGTACAGTCCTGATGCGATGCGAAAGAAGAGTTCTAATCCTTGGGTGCATGTCAAGCAGGAAGGAAAGGAAAAGCGTTAATTCTTAGGGTTTAGCGACCGCCTCGGTTCTGGCGGCGCAGGCGCACTACAGCTTCTTCCAGTTCTTTAACTTCCTCTCGGCAGCGCGCTAGGCTATCAGCAGGATCATTGCCACCGCGCTTCTTACCCTTGCTCTTGTGCTTACGAGTCTTGCGACGACGAGTAGTGCGCTTCTTTCCACCCATATTTCCAAACATAGAAGTCAAATCAGCAACGCTCGCATCAGCCTTCTTATCTTTAGCTTCAGCACGGGCACGCTTCACACGATCTTCAGCCTCTTTTAGAGCTTCATCAGGTGTCTGTTGAGGACCGTCTTCGTCCATGCTAGAGCGTTTGCGTTTACGAGTTTCCACGGGCATATTTATTTATAGGTCGCGAATTCCTCCCTCGGCCGGATGAATTGGAGGAGCCTCGAGCGCATTCTTGATGTCCTCTGTGTCCGCAAGACCCTTATCAGCCTTCGCATCCTCCGCAGCCTTCTTTGCACGCGCCATATTCTCCTCCTTCTGCTTACGGATCTTCTCAGCCTTCTCCTCCTCGAAAAAGATCTCGCGATTCACCTCGTTCTCCTTGTACTTGCGCATCAGCTCATTGAGTTCCTTCTCAGCATACTCAACCTCGGGCATCATGTGCTCGGAAGGATCCCATGGTAGCCACGCGCCAACCTTGCCAATGTAAAGGTTGTCGTTTGGGTAACGACGCTGGAGAACACGGGCAAAAGTTTGAGTCTCCTCGAGATTCGCGAAAATACGACGAACCTTTACGCCACGAACATTCGTGCGGAACTCAACTGACTCAGTGAACTTCGCCTCAAGATCCTTCTCGTTCTTTAGTAGGAAGATCTGGTACTGCTCTGGAACATCCGTCTTCCGGACTTCAGCTTCATGTACCTTCTTGAACTCCTCCATATCCTTAAAAAGGTCATCAATCTTCACTGAATACTTCTTGGAAATGTAAGCCATGAAGTGCTCAAGACCCTTGATGTTCCAGTCGTAAGCCATCCACTCAATGAACTTCTCATTCATGAACTGGGTCTTCTGCTTAATAACCTTCTCAGGCGAAATGAAAGAAATAATACAGTAACGCTGGGTCGGGATTTCGGGATCCTCCTCGAGATAATCAATCATTGAACCATCATCTTCTTTCTTGGGTAGCGTCTCGCGAGGCATTTGTTTATTAATGGAGGGGTATGTGAAAGTCATAAATTCTACGCAAAATTTTGAAACAAACTATACTTTTTAACTACTAAATGGCAACCAACTCTGTAGTATATAACTTCAGTAGCACTGTGGCACAGGGTCAGCGTCCTATGGGAAATGTACTCATCGATGGATCAATAATGTACGGTGTGGCAACCCAAGGCGGAGCATACTTTCGAGGTGTACTTTTCTCTGCCGATATTAGTCAGGTCCCCCCAGTGTACACGAAACTCCATGATTTTGGAGGACCTGAAGTGACTGGTCCTTCAGGATTGGTACAAGATGGTTCTCTATATCAAGGAGGTTCGGATGTGCCTATTTTAATTGGATCAAAACTCTACGGCACATGTTCCAATATCAACGGCAGTGAGAATTCAATCTACTCTGTGAATACTAACGGTACAGATTACCGTATTATATTTTCATCATCAAATATTATTGGAAATGGAGGATTGTGTTCATTAAATGGACTTTTATATGGAGTATCGTTCTTGGGCGGCGGCGCCGGTGCTGGATACATTTATTCAATTAACACAGACGGTACAAATTTTACAACAGTGTACACTTTCACGACAGAATCATATAACCGACCATCCGGTTCTTTGATCGGGCATAACAATATTCTATATGGGTGCTGCGAATACCAAGGAATTGATGAAACACCATCTGTGTTTTCGTACGATTTAGGAACAAGTACATTTACAAACATAAAAACATTTCAAGCCCTTAATATTTTTCCTACATACCGTGTACTAACTTTCGATTCTACTTACACAAATGTTTATGGATATGGAATAGGAAATACTGGATTTCCGGAAATATTCTCGTATAACATAAGCACATCTACATATTCAGTTTTACATACATTGACCAGTACAGAAGGGTTTTTACTATCGTCAAAGCTAGTTTATAATAACGGTATCTTATACGGTACATCCGTTCAAGGTCAATTCGGACTTGGGAACACCATTCCGTACGGAAATGTATTTTCAATGAATTCTGATGGTACTAATTTTACAGTAGACTATGTATTTGGTCAGGATCCAGATGGCAACTTTCCTTTTGGAATAGGGTTCTATAATGGATACATTTACGGCACAACATATTCCGGCGGTTCTAATGAAGGGGGTGAAGGTCCTCCAGGAGCAGGTACGATTTTTACTACGGATCCAGCCAAAGCCGGCGGTCCTCGAAGCGGTGGCGGTGGTGGTGGAGGTGGCAGGGTGCCATGTTTCAAGGAGGGCAGTAAGATTCTGTGCAAAGTCGACGGAAAGGATGTGTACGTTCCCATTCAGAACTTAAGGAAGGGCGATCTCGTGAAGACAGTCAATAACGGGTACAAGGCGGTAGAGATGATCGGAGTTACCAAGTTATTGCATATGGGATTAAGTCATCGTATTAAGGATCAGCTGTATGTATGTTCTTCGGCACAGTACCCAGAAGTTGTGGAGGATCTAGTTCTTACAGGAGCTCATTCGATTCTTGTTGACAACTTTAAGAACGACGAACAGAAACAAGCCGTAGTGAAATTGCTTGGTGATACTTATGTCACCGACCGCAAGTACCGTTTACCAGCCTGCATTGACGAACGGGCTAGTGTGTACACCCAAAGGGGGTCATTCAAGATTTATCATTTGGCGTTAGAGAATGATGACTATTACGGGAATTACGGTGTGTATGCGAATGGCTTACTTGTAGAGACCTGTAGCCGGCGCTACCTCAAAGAGCTGTCGCGTATGACACTGCTCTAAACCTTCGTATTTGGTTTACACTGTCCAATTCCCAAAGTTTGCTGCATCATGATGGGAGCAGGACATCCAACACATGGACACTGTTCATGATCAAATCCTAAAATATGTCCGATCTCATGGGATACCATATACTGACGGTAGTTATCTAGCGATAGTTTACTTTTAGACGCGCCATGGTACCATCTGTCAGAATTCAAGTACATATGTTTTCCCCCCAATTCAGCACAAGATAAACCGTTAGGTAGTCCACACTTCTTGCCGATAGTTTCTGGAGATGAAAGTCGAATATGAACATCGCCGTGATTGGAAACTGGCATGAAAAAGTATCCTTTCTTGGACCAACCATCAGGATCGTTCAAGTATGCCGTAACGAAAAACTCAATCTGAGCGGGATTACGAATGGAGTATTTGTGGATCACATCCTCATCGGGTGTAATTACAACCTTAATGGTTTTCATTAACTTCTTATGGGTTTTTTCTCTAAACAACTCTATAAATAAAATGCCCGAACAGAAGCCAGCCGCTGCCCCCGGAGTTGATGTTGGCGATCTAGTATCTCGCGCCGTTAAGTATGCCCTAGAGGGTCTAGCCGTAGCGATTGCGGCTTACCTCCTACCAGGCAAGGGACTCAAGCTCTCCGAGATCGGCATGATTGCCCTCGTTGCCCTAGCCACCTTCGCCATCCTCGATATCTATGCCCCCAGTGTAGGTGCCTCAGCGCGCACGGGTGCCGGTTTCGGTATTGGCGCCCACCTCGTAGGCTTCCCTTAAACTAGCGAAGGGAAGTATTAAAAAGTCCAACTTCTGACCCCTGACTTACAATTGTAGGTTCGGCCCAATACACTTTTGAAAAATTCATAACACATGCTACATAATTCATCCAGTGATCAGCTGGAAGATCAATTACAGGAACAGCATGCAGATACTGCAACATACGGTATGCGCATGCTTTTGATAAAACATATGAATCTGTGCATCGAGTAATTCCATTAAAAGGAACATTATCAGTATAAGGAGTTCTGATTCCAATTGTTCCGGCTGGAATATTCAGGTGGTAATTATCACATAGACCATTTCCAATAAATAGCATATCAAAATCAGAAGGTAGTTGAGAAATATAGTCATTTAGTTTCGATGAAAAATTATCTGCAAGAATAACATCATCTTCAAGTATTAGTGCGTACGGATCTGAACTATTTGCAATTAGAATCCATGTATGGATATGCTTTTTAAAAAGAGATATAGGACCTTTTTCCAAATTTGTATATACTCCCGGTCCTTCTTCCGTCTCAATAAAAATAGCATCGATATTTTGTTTACGAAGTTGTCGGTCTACATGTTTACGCCTGTCCACTAATGGCGTATAATGCATAATATATGTCTTCATTATTATTATTATTAATTTTATTCTATTAAAATTGGTCCTCAAAAGTATTCATAATGGTAGTTACCTGATCACGCGTGAAACCAAAAGTATTCAAAACACCCATAATAATTGATTCATTTGCATCATCAATTTGAACCTCAACTTCAAGAGTATCGTTCTGATCATTCTTGAAGATGACAGTATGCCAACCATTTGCCAAGCCCATATATTCTCCCTTGATTGGAAAATTGTTTGCACCAACTAAAACCTCCGTATCCGTAATTGCGTTCTCAATATTGTTGAACATCTTGTGCCGTTACAATATGGTTTTGTGAAGCTATCTAATCCATTTTCGTATATGATCCTTATAATCTCAATGTATCGCAAAGCCAAGATTCCGAAAGCTTTGCGAGAACAAGTTTGGATTTCCAAGTTTGGAAAAAAGTACGAATCTAAATGTTTCATTCCATGGTGTCAGAACACGATTACAGTCTTTGATTTCCAGTGTGGTCATGATATCCCCGAATCCAAGGGTGGTAAAACTGATCTTTCAAATTTGTACCCTATTTGTTCCCGATGTAATATGTCCATGAGCAATGTTTACACTTTGGAACAGTGGTGTCGCAAGGGAGATTCAAAAGTTGAACTTGTTCATTTGAAACGGACTTACTGCTTACCAGTACTATGTTATCCAAGATGGACATCCGCTACAAAGGCAAGTGGTACTCAATCACTCCCAAGCCATACGAACCCGAACGCCAAACATATAAAATAGCATGGATGTTAGTGAAGAACCCCGATATGACACCGGCAGAAGCATACCGCCAATTCTTTGAAACCGAGCGTCAAGAGGCGAAAGTTTTATATCCTTCGTTTCGTAAAGATAAAGATGTCAGTACTAACTGATGTGCTCATGTATGCCGGAGTTGCACTTTTATTAGTAACAATATCAGTAGTAGGTTACTATTTGGTAACACAAACATGGCCCGGATCTCGACTTATTATTTCATCACCTCCGGTCGCTCATTCTGGAATAGATGATAATAGCGCTAAGTTCATGTTTTTTTACACGACTTGGTGTCCATGGTCAAAGAAAGCGCAAACTCCTTGGTCATCATTCAAGGAACAGCACAAAAATACCCGATACACCTACGGAGGCAAGACAGTAACTTTTGAAGAGATTAATGCTGATTCAGATAAAGGAAAGACTGCCCTGTATCAGATTAAAGGGTACCCAACATTCAAGTTGGAAACGAAAGATAAAGTATTTGAAATGAAAGGTGTACCAACAACTGAATCCTTCCGCGAGTTCCTAAAAAATGCCCTTGGTGCTGAAAAGACTGTTTAGTATGTAAAAATATCGTTTACATAATTAACTATTTAAACCTATAAATGAAAGTTGGCGTAGTAATGTTCTACGATGATGCAATTAAGGAGTATGCAGAACTAAATTACAAAATTAATAAATTATATTGTGAAAAGTACGGATTTGATTTGCATGTATCACACACGCGAACATTTACAGATCGGCATCCTTCATGGGAAAAGCTGCCTTTAGTTTTAAAACATCTGGAGAATTACGACTACTTAATTTGGGTAGATGCTGATGCTTTTTTCTATCTTGATTCGGGAAATATTCTAGACCTTATTCGAGAACATAGTAGTACAAATATCATATTCAGTAAAGATATGAATCAGATGAATCCTTACATGAATTGTGGAATATTTATCGCAAAAAATACTCAATATACAATTGATTTGTTGAATAAGTTAGCATACGATACAGAGTTGGGTAAACATAATCCACATCCTGGATGGTGGGAACAAGGTCTATTGATGTTCATGTATTATCACAATATACTTGACATTCGCAATAATATTGTAATGTGCGACTATGGAATTTTACAACACTTTAATCCAAGTGAAGTATCAAATTTTTCTAAAAAACCTTATATTCTTCATATGGCTGGAAAATCAAATAGTGATAGAATTTCTGAATCTACAAAATACTATGCTAAAAACTATGAGTGTTGTGATTCCAAGTACGATAACGGTTGTTAAACACCCGCTTTCCCTTATATAAATTGTGGGCATCATAGTGATCACTTCCGGGACACTCTCTCATAATTTGAACCTTAATATTATCAACATCATAAATACCTTGGTCCTTATGATAATTTGGTAAATGTAATGTATCAGTGAACGCACGCATGATACTCCATTGCCAATATGCATAGTGATGTTTTTGAGTATACTTGTTCAAGTACCAATCAATACACCGTTTCAATATTGGGCATTCTTTATGTGCAATAATGAAATTCGGATTGAATGACATTTCTGAAGAATATGAGCTGCAAGTAAGGAATCCTACATCTGGCTCTAAGAAATCTTTGATCGGAACAAGTGGTTCATTATCTATGTCTGAATATACACCACCATACTTGTAAAGAATACAAATACGCCAAAAATCAGCTTTAATTGGACCATCTGGTATATAATTAAAGATCTCCTTGTAAAGTTCACCATACTCTTCAAGTAAGAACTTCTCACACATTTGGTTATCAAAAAGCTGAATATCGTATTCTGGATTCAGCTTTTTCCAGTTATCGGAATATTCTTTCATCTTATCAAGAGTTCGATTACAGAAATATATAGTTTTCGGGAACTCCATTTAATACTTTACTTGAGAAAACGGTTTAAATCATCGGAAGCTTTTTTGAGAATATCGTCAATATCAAAATTATCTATGTCGGATGTACTCCGAAGACCTGGGTAATGTAAGGTCACTGTCTTTTTTGATTTAACTTGATCATGAAAATTTTGCATAATTAGTGTGTGAATATCATGAATGTAAGTTAAAGGTGACATATACTCAATATTTTCAGGCTTAAAACCGGTTGTTATCTTTCGTTTTTTCAAAGAGAAGCATATAGCCTGACTTAAATCAGGAATAAACTTGTCAACTGATGGAACGAAATAGTCACCATCAATATAGACATCATTGTAAAGTACTTGAGGACGGAATACTCCTGGAACAGCACATGAACATTTTAAGGCATCAATAACTGGAACATTCTTGGAAAACACTGCTGGCTTACCTTTCGTAATGTTGGAAGCAATAATATACAAAGGCATATTCGCATCACCAATCACTTTTTCCTTAATATTAACCCCCTTTGATTCGAACAACTTCACAATAAAACTTTCGAATAAATCCATTGAGTACATTCCCTTTGTAGAAAACGATTCGGAAACCGCTTTTAGATCAACTTTATTGGCAAAATTTGAAAACTTAAGGTGCTTTTTAAGTTCGGGCACACTTTCTTTATTAAACGGTAATCCGAAAGCAAGATAAGTTCCAATAACTGAACCTACGGAAATACCATATACGCCGTCAGGAAATACTAATGCTTGCTTTTTTGATAGCTCAAGTAGAGCTCCAACATGCAAAATACCTTTGACTCCACCTCCTCCAAGTCCTAGCGTACGAAATGGAAGAGACATTCTTATTTCTTATATAAGTAGACATGTTGCGAGCTCGTGACGTATGGGATGAACAAGAAGAAAGACGACTCAATCGAATGGCAGCCATGACACCCATTATTGCACAAATTCAAGCAAAAATAAGGCAACAGGCTATCCATAATGCGAATGCACCTTACATTGTATACGAGGTACCCACCTATGTTTTTGGGTACCCTCTTTTTGCACTAAAAGAAGCACTCGATTACCTTGTTGCTGAATTTTCAAAGGCTGGATACTGGGTATGGGTCGTAGAAACAAAGTGCCTTATGATTTCATGGATCAAACCTGTAAAAACAAGGGATTTAGGAAAGCCTATTCTTGCAACCAATTACCGTCCAATGGTGTATAATCCTGAGCAGATGAACTTTCTGTCGAATAATTAAGGAATGCAGGTATCAGATATTCTTGGAGGCAGTTTGAATATTATGATTCTAGCTGTTTTCTATACAGTTTTAGGTGCTTTTATGTCATATATACTGTTTCATCTGTTTGATGATTACGGTAAAGAGTGGGAAGAACAGGGTATTCTTTACCAAACGGCTGATGTTGTTACCGAATTAACATTCGTAGGCGCAATTGCATTTTGGACAACTAAGGTAATTAAGGAGTATCCACCAGTCTTTACAATTCACACAAGGTTAGATAGGGAGATTGATGTATACATTTCTGGATTATTCTTTGCATTTGCTATGTTCATGTTTTTGAACGATCTCACGACCAAGATCAAGTATGTGTATGAGAAGTTCTTGAAAACACAGTTTGTTCGTATGTTTCCTGAACAATGGTCAATCATGAAAATGATATTTGGAACTCGTAAAACGGAAAGCAAGAAATACATGAACTAATATTTCCATAGATGGATTGCAAACATTCAGTTGTTATAGATGAAGGCGAACAAGTATGTGAATTGTGCGGGACAATTATGAGTAAAATAATTGACGAAGGCGCAGAGTGGCGCAATTACGAAAACAAAGGAGAAGATCAGTGCCGAACGGGTTTTACAACATCTGATCTACTTCCAGAATCATCGTACGGTTCGATGATGTCATTCAAAGGAATGCATACAAACTTAAAAGCAGTACAACGACTGAGTTGCTGGTCTCTTTCGTCAAATTCTCAACGATCATGGATGGGTATTTTCGATGCAATTCAGTTATCGTGTTCCCATGCTGGACTTCCTAAAGCTATTATTCAAGAAGCATGTGCGCTTTACAAAGCACTTGAAGATGCCCAAAAGGTACGAGGCGAAACGCGTCGTGCAATGATGGGAGGTGCAGTGTTTGTAGCGTGCCGGAACCACGAAGTCCCGAGAAGTCATGAAGAAATCGCGAAGATTTTCACAGTGAATATTCGTGCGCTGTGCAAGGCAATTACGCATTTCTCAAATACTGAAAATACCGTCTTACAAACACAGAACGGTATTGCCGAACGACTTTGTGCTGCACTGAACTTGAATGATGAACAGCGTGATAAAATCATGAATTTGTTGTTGGAGATTTCTCTCAAATCAGAAGATGAGTTTGAGCATACACCCAAGACCATTGTAGCTGGGGTGGTTGCCCATGTTATGGGACTTAAGTTGAAAAGTCAAATGAAATCTGTATCTGATGCCTCGGGAGTTTCATCCCTTTCTATACACAAGATTGTTGGAAAACTAATAAGTCACTAGACTTGTTCCATCAAAATACAGAATAATCGTTTGACTTGCAGGAATTGTAATTGTTTGATTATCTCCATCATCTACTGCAGTAAGAATAGTTACCACTAAATTAGTGACATTGGTATTTTTCATATTCACGAAAAACCCTTCAGAAAGTCCAGTAGACGCAATCTTCAAGGTTTTTGATTTTATAATGTATGTATTGCCACTGGCTGTCTGATTAAGAATCAGTGTATTGTCTGTAATTATTTTTGCAACCGATGATTTCTGATTCGTTCCTGGCGAGTTAATTAACCTCCAAGACTGGTTCATTGCTTATTTTTGTGATACTATTCTACTTTTACTCGGATTACGCACCGTAGAAGTACAGGCTGTCATCGTTGCGGTCAAAGTAGAAGTCACCAGGGTTTACTTCGTATCCTGGAGGACCGTATCCTGTGGGTCCAGGGGCAATATATGTCGCCGCGCCTGTGGGTCCACCGAAACCGTAGAAGATTACAGTTCCACGAGGTCCAGTGGGTCCAGTGCATCCAGTCCAGCCCGTTGGTCCCGTAGCACCTGTCTCGCCTGTAGGTCCCGTGGCTCCCGTGGCTCCCGTAGCACCTGTCTCGCCTGTAGGTCCCGTGGCTCCCGTAGCTCCCGTAGCTCCGGTAGCGCCTGTCGCTCCAGTAGCGCCTGTCTCACCTGTAGGTCCCGTGGCTCCCGTAGCTCCCGTAGCTCCCGTAGCTCCTGTGGCTCCCGTCTCTCCCGTAGGTCCCGTGGCTCCTGTGGCACCCGTAGCACCTGTCTCTCCTGTAGGTCCTGTGGCACCCGTGGCTCCTGTAGCGCCTGTCTCGCCTGTAGGTCCCGTGGCTCCAGTGGCTCCCGTGGCACCTGTCTCACCTGTAGGTCCCGTGGCTCCCGTAGCACCTGTTTCGCCTGTAGGTCCTGTGGCTCCCGTCGCACCTGTCTCACCTGTAGGTCCTGTGGCTCCTGTGGCTCCCGTAGCACCCGTCTCACCTGTAGGTCCTGTGGCTCCCGTAGCACCTGTCTCTCCTGTAGGTCCCGTGGCTCCTGTGGCTCCAGTAGCACCTGTGGCTCCTGTCTCACCTGTAGGTCCTGTGGCTCCTGTGGCTCCAGTAGCACCTGTGGCTCCTGTGGCTCCCGTGGCTCCCGTGGCTCCTGTGGCTCCTGTGGCTCCCGTCGCGCCTGTGGCTCCTGTGGCTCCTGTGGCTCCTGTGGCTCCTGTTGGTCCAGTCCAGCCTGTAGATCCAGTGGCACCAACAAAACCAGCCTCAGTCGTGATGCGACCAACGCTGATCCAGCCTCCAGCGCCTGTTACTGGTAATGTGACATTCGTTAGAGCAGCCTGGCTTAGGTATGTATCGTTGAAGTACTGGAGTACGTTGAGTGTTCCGGACGCCGCATAAGGCTGCATCGTGAGGAATCCTGAAGCACCAGAGCTGTATGTCTGGAACGCGCATCCATTGACATGCACTACTGACATCTTACCAGTTCCGCTGATAGACTGGATGAATATCGCAGGGGCAGCAGTGCTCTCAGCCGCGTTGAGATTTGTCATGCTCACGCGCACAAGGTAGAGACCCGTAGCCGCATTCACAGCGGATGATGTTACTAAGGGCTTGGTTGATGACGCAAAACCTGTAACAATACAGTTCGTGAACTGTGTAACGGAACCTGAACCGGCAATGTACAGGGCTCCAGCTGTGGCAGTTGATAGAGCAGAACCACCGAAGCCGCTATTTGTTGCACTTTCTACCGTAGATGTACCTGATGTGTACAGAGCGGCACCAGTACCCAAGCTGCCAACACTGAGATCGGAGTCAGCAATGCTGAATACGCGTCCCGCCGATACATTTAGACAGTGTCCAGAACCTCCTGGAGTTGAAACTGTGCATCCGTCGAGGACTAGCTGAGCAGCGAAGTTACCGCTTCCTTTGCCCGCAAAGTTAATTGTAGACGCCGTTGTTGCACCACCAGTACCTACTGTGTATGTACCGTTCTTGAGGACTAGACGCATGTTGTAACCCGTGTAGCTGATGGCAGGAATATCCGTCTGTGGCACGATTGTCATGTTGTTGATAACAACCATGTCGAGCGTGGGAGCAGATAGACCTGTAGCACCTACCGTCCAGCCAGCATTGAATTGTACACGCTTAGATGACCGGTTATCATCGGACAGACCGATAATGCTTACACGCGGGTTGTTGATCGTTACCGCCTCAGTGTACAAACCAGGGGCAACATAAATCGTACCCGCAGAAGGCTGAGTAGCGTTGGGAAATACTGTAGGCAGCTTGCTGAGGGCCTCAGTGACTGTGCTTAGAGGATCCGTGATGCTTCCTGCGGCTCCTACACGACCGTTGGTGGCTACATAGTAGACGAAAGCAGGCTGGGCAATTAGACCAGGTCCCGTAGGTCCCGTACATCCAGTCCATCCAGTAGCTCCAGTGTATCCAGACGCTCCTGTCGCACCAGTCCAGCCTGTTTCTCCTGTCGCTCCCGTAGCTCCTGTAGCACCTGTCTCACCTGTGGCACCTGTCTCTCCCGTAGGTCCTGTCGCTCCCGTAGCTCCTGTGGCACCTGTTTCACCTGTGGCACCTGTTTCTCCTGTAGGTCCGGTGGCTCCCGTAGCTCCTGTGGCACCTGTCTCTCCAGTAGCTCCTGTGGCACCTGTCTCACCTGTAGGTCCCGTTGCTCCCGTGGCTCCCGTAGCACCTGTGGCACCTGTCTCTCCTGTAGGTCCCGTGGCTCCGGTGGCACCTGTCTCACCTGTGGCTCCCGTAGCTCCCGTAGCACCTGTTTCTCCTGTAGGTCCGGTGGCTCCCGTAGCACCTGTTTCGCCCGTAGGTCCCGTAGCACCTGTGGCACCTGTCTCTCCTGTAGGTCCCGTGGCTCCGGTGGCACCTGTCTCACCTGTGGCTCCCGTAGCTCCCGTAGCACCTGTTTCGCCTGTAGGTCCTGTAGCTCCCGTAGCACCTGTTTCGCCTGTGGCTCCTGTGGCTCCCGTGGCACCCGTCTCTCCTGTAGGTCCTGTGGCTCCTGTGGCTCCCGTGGCTCCCGTGGCACCCGTCTCACCTGTAGGTCCCGTGGCTCCCGTAGCACCTGTTTCGCCTGTAGGTCCTG
>Ga0214921_10001754_pt1 | contig 36483 bp, 30 predicted proteins | sample LL1505_MetaG_FD_177992 | JGI IMG/M metagenome (GOLD analysis project Ga0214921, IMG submission 177992) | Freshwater microbial communities from Lake Lanier, Atlanta, Georgia, United States - LL-1505 | ecosystem: Environmental > Aquatic > Freshwater > Lake | place: USA: Georgia | collected... | reverse complement strand
GTTTCGCGCCAGGTATCGAACTCCGTGACACCCTCGGGCACGCTCCACCACATCCGGCCTGCTCGCGAGAAGTCGTCCGAAGGACCGGTGTAATAGATTCCACCCTCTTTCGTGGGGGCGATGTGACACTCGAGTTTTCTCATCGGTTCGGCGATGTCGAAGTGTTCTTTACCGAGTTCTCGCACCGCGTTGTCCGACAACGTTTGCATCCATGCTTGCAATGCCTCGGTGCCGTGAATCTTTCGGGCGGGGTCGTTGTCGAGAGCGGCGACAGCATCAGCAACGGACCCTCCCGCGATGCGCTGTGCGATCGACTCCTGCTCGGATCTCATCCGTGCGAGTTCGTCAAGACCCCACTCGTAGGTTTCGTCTAAGTCAACCGTTGCACCGAGGAAATGACGAGAGTGAAGGCCGTAAACCTCCCGCCCTACACCATCGTGATCGTGTGACGCGGGGGCAAGATCCTCCCGGAGAAACGCCGCAAAATCTAGATACGCGAAACGCGCGGCTTCCGCGGAGGTTCGGAGATCAGCGCGGAGTGAGTCAGGCAAGTCTCGCGGTGCGGTGTTCGTTGCGAACTCGACGAAAAAACCCTCCGGATCGCCGTTTCGCTGGGCCTGCGAGATAACTTCGACAATCTGACGGCGGGCGGGGGCGATACCCTCACGAATGCCTTCGGTGAGGGTTTGACGATAGCCATGGAGCGCTGACGACACGTTGCCAAGTTTTTTCCCAATCGTTTCCCATGCCTCAACTCCATCGGTTGGCATGAGGTCGAAAACGTCGCGAATCCCCTGAGCTGGCGACGCGATGTTGTTAAGGTCGCGCAGGTGCCACTTTGAGGCACTTAATTCGAGGGCGAGTTCGAGGTCACCCGAGAGGTCGAGTTTGGTGACGCGGTCGATGTCGTCTACCGGCTCGGCGGCGCGAAGTGCGGTGAGTGTCGAACGAACCGCTGCCTCGTATTTTGCGTGACCGGCCGGTGAATAGTCGCCGAACTCAGTGACGTCACCATCGCGACCAAGCCAGATCTGAACATCGGGATCCAACTCACACAGGGTGTCCACCCACTGTTCAGCGATTGTGTCGATTGCGGTCTGAGATCGTTGTTCAGTCATGGCAAAAGCCTAGTGACCAGCTTCCTTCCACGACAGTCCGAGTCCGATTTGGACATCGAGCGGAACGGTCAGCGTCACGGCGTGTTCCATCGCCTCTTCCACGATGTCCCTCAACTTTTCAGTTTCCCCCGGTGCAACTTCGAAAATCAGTTCGTCATGGACCTGCAACAAGAGACGTGACGAAAGCGACGCGTTACGGAGCGCTTCGACGGCGCGAATCATCGCAATCTTCATGATGTCCGCTGATGTTCCCTGAATCGGGGCGTTAAGGGCGGCGCGTTCCGCGTTATCACGAACCATTCGATTCGAGCTCGCCAGGTCGCCGAACTGTCGCTTCCGTCCGAAGACCGTTGTCGTGAACAAGTCCTTTCGGGCTTGTTCGACAACCGACCGAAGGTAGTCCCTGACTCCCCCGAACCGCGCGAAATAGTCTGACATCAGAGACTTGGCTTCCTTATTGTCAATCCGGAGCTGCTTGGCGAGTCCGAACGCGGAAAGACCGTACGCAAGTCCATAGGACATCGCTTTGACTTTCGATCGCATCGCGGGGGTGACATCGGACGGATCGACACTGAACACCTTCGCGCCGACGTAACGATGTAGGTCCTCCCCCGACTTGAAGGCCTCGATAAGTTCTTCATCGCCCGACAAATGCGCCATGATACGCATCTCAATCTGCGAGTAGTCGGCGGTCAGCAGACCTTCATGAGCGGAATCTGAGACAAAAGCTGCACGAATCTGAGCACCGACATCGCTACGGATAGGGATGTTTTGAAGATTCGGTTCGGACGACGATAAGCGACCCGTGGTCGTGCCGGTTTGGTCAAAAGTGGTGTGAATACGACCATCCGCTTGGATGCTCTTGCGAAGGACTTCGACGATTTGGGCGAGTTTGGTCTGTTCCCGATGCTCCAGAAGTCCATCCAGGAACGGATGAGGGTTGGACGCCTGCAGATCCGCGAGAGACGCTGCGTCCGTGGAATAGCCCGTCTTCGTTGCACGAGTCTTGGGCATCCCCAATTTCTCGAACAAGACCTCTTGAAGTTGCTTTGGTGACGACAGGTTCATCTCAGTACCGATCATTGCGAACAGTTCCGACGACTTGGCGTCGGCAGTCGTGGTCAAGCGGTCGTAGATGTCGTCGAGTATGGCCGCGTTCATTGCAATTCCGGCGCGTTCCATGTCCATCAGGACGGGGATGAGAGGAACTTCGATCTCACGCTCGATCGATTGCTGCCCCTCATCAAGGCGTTCTTCGAACTCCGAGTCGAGTTGGGTAATAATCCACGCGGTCGTCGCTGTGCTCGAGGGATCGATCGACGGCACCAGCTCGTTTGGGTCCGCGGTTGGGACGTCCAGACCCGTGATGGATCGCGCAATATCGGCGAGCGCAAGAGACTTTGTCGACGAATCGAGAAGCCACGCGGCTACACGCGTGTCGCGGACGATTCCGGCGAGGTGGAGGTCACAATCCGCGAGGAGGTGGCCGAGAGCCTTGCCGTCGTGCACGATCTTGGGACTCGGCCCCGCCAACCACGCGTCGAACGCGACGTGGTCAAGCGAGCCGCTCACGCGTACGGATCGAACGCTGACATCGCCTCTAGCAAGTCCAATCGCGAGGCCGTCGTCCGCACGCTCGACAAACAAACCGATTCTCGAGTCGCCATTGTCCGTGAGCCACTTGGCGAGCTCTTCATCTCCCATGTGTCGGGGCACGGGGGCCGGAACCTGTTCACGAACAGTCATGTACGTTGACGCAACGTCGGCGGTCAAGGACTCAGACGAAACCCCTCCGAACTGAAGCACCCTCTGCTTCAAGGATCGGAACTGCAACCGATCGAAAACTTCGACAACCTCCGCCGGTTCAATCGGCTGACGTACCAACTCGTCCAAGGAGACCGGAAGGTCGAGGTCTCGCACGAGTTTGTTGAGCTTCGCGTTTCGTTCGACATTGCCGATCTGTTCGCGCAAGTTGTTTCCGACGACGCCACCAATCTCGTTCCGGTGTGCGAGTACCTCGTTGAGCGAACCGTATTGCTGAATCCATTTCACGGCCGTCTTTTCACCTACCTTGTCGACACCGGGTAAGTTGTCCGACGTTTCGCCGACAAGCGCCGCAATGTCGGGGTATTGGTCGGGTCGAATGCCGTAACGTTCCTCGACCGCCGCAGGCGTGTAGCGCTTGAGCTCGGACACCCCCCGGGCACTGGGGTACAGCACGGTCACTTTGTCGGTAACAAGTTGGAAGGTGTCACGGTCACCCGAGACCACCAGCACGTCAAGACCAGCTGCTTCGCCCTTTGTTGCAAGTGTTGCAAGGATGTCATCGGCCTCGTAGTTTTCGATTTGCATCGTCTCGATACGCATCGCGCGAAGCGCTTCCTGAAGCAACGGGACCTGACCAATGAACTCGGGTGGAGTCTCGCCCCGTGTCCCCTTGTAATCCGGGTACTCGGCGGTCCTGAACGAGTACCGCGAGATGTCGAATGCAACAGCGACGTGCGTGGGGTTTTCCGCTTGCAGAATTGTCAAGAACATCGACAAAAAGCCGTGAATCGCGTTCGTGTGCTGGCCACCGGACGTTTGGAAAGACTCGAGAGGCAACGCGTAAAAGGCCCGAAACGCCAGCGAATGACCATCAATAACGAGAAGGGTAGGCTTTTCGGTGGCGGTCACGGGTTTAGCCTACCGAGCGTCACCGACGGAAGGATCGCACTGTGGGAGTACTCGACAACTTGCACCCCGAATTGCAGGAACGCTTTTCAACGGGTGGCGGCGAACTCACTCGAAAGATGGGGATCGAACTGCTCGAGATTTCCGCCGAACGGTCCGTCGCTCGAATGCCGGTCGACGGTAATCGTCAGGTGGTCGGAATCCTTCACGGAGGTGCACACGTCGTGCTGGGAGAAACTCTGGGTAGCGTATCCGCGGCAATTCATGCTGGAGCCGGTCGCTACGCAGTCGGGATTGACATCAATGCGACACACACCAAAAGCATTGCGGAGGGATGGGTCACCGGGACCTGCACCGCGATTTCGCTGGGCAAAACCATATGCGTCCATGAAATTGTCATGACGAATGACGCTGGCGAACGACTGTCGACCGTTCGCATCACGAATCTTCTGCGAGACCAATGATCGCCGCGCAATTCATTTTTGAACCGGGTACCTACGACGACGAGTTTCACACCTTGGACGCGTCGATTGATGACGACGCACAATCAATTCCGGGGTTCCTTGGAACCGATCGCTGGTTCTCAGAGGACGGGCTTACGACCAACGCAATCTATTACTTCACCGACATGGCAGCGCTCACGAAACTCGGGCGTTTCGACGACCATCGAACGGCGAAACGACAGGTCGACCGGTGGTACAAGAGCTACCGCGTTATCGTGACGGAAGTCACAGCCACATACGGGAATATGCCCCATATCGCCAGCGGTGACAGCTAAGTACTTGGGTGCAGCTGTTCGATAACGGCCTGCGCGACCTCAGTCATCGTCAGTCGTCGATCCATCGACGCCTTCTGAATCCAGCGGAACGCCTCCGGCTCGGTGAGTTTCATCTTTTCCTGCAAAAGTCCTTTGGCGCGATCAAGGGTCTTTCGCGCCTCAAGTCGTTCGAGCGCATCGCTGACCTCGGCTTCGACGGCAAGAAGTTCTTGGTGTCGGGAAAGCGCGACCTCGATTTGCGGCAGAAGACGCTCGGGAGTGAACGGCTTCACGACGTAGGCGATTGCGCCGGCTTCGACCGCTCGGGCGACGAACTCGGGCTGGGCAAAAGCGGTGAGCATGACGACAGGAGCGAGGCGGTCATTGCCTATGGCCTCCGCGGCGGTCAACCCGTCCATCTTCGGCATCGTGATGTCCATGATGACAAGGTCGGGAAGTAGTTGGCGGGTGAGTTCAATGGCCGCCTCTCCATCTGCGGCTTCGCCAACCACGTCGAACCCGTTTTCGCGCAGTACTTCGACGATATCCATCCGAATGAGTGCTTCGTCCTCAGCGACCACAACGCGACGGGCTTCGGTTTCACTCACGCCTTCAGCCTACGGTATCGTTTTCACCTGGAGCCGGATTGGCGGAATGGCAGACGCGGAGCACTCAAAATGCTTTGTCCGGAAGGGCGTGTGGGTTCAAATCCCACATCCGGCACAGAAAAAGGGCGGGGTTTATTCCCCGCCCTTTCGATTCAGGCTAGTGCTTTGGCATCTCGGTACCGACAACGTGAACGCGAATGTCGTTTGTCGACCCGGCTACTCCTGGAGGCGAACCCGAGATAACCACGACCTTGTCGCCCGGTACGGCGAGTCCCTCCGCGAGAAGTGATTCGTCTACTTCGGTGAACATCTGGTCGGTGTGTGTGACCGGGTCGACTAGATACGACGTAATCCCCCAGTACAACGCCATCCTCCGACGAATGGTCTCGTTTGTCGCGAACGCCTTCATCGGAATGCGAAATCGAAGTCGTGACATGCGGCGCGCGGAATCTCCGGACTCCGTGAACACGCACACGTACTTGGCTTCCACGAAGTCGGCCACCTCGGCCGCGGCGAGCGTGATCGCTCCGCCCTGCGTTCGAGGCTTCGTGCCAAGCGGAAGGATACGTTCGAGACCGTGTTCCTCGGTGTTTTCAATGATTCGAGCCATCGTTGCGACCGTTATAGCGGGGAACGCTCCGACGCTGGTCTCGCCCGACAACATGACCGCATCGGCACCGTCCAGAATCGCGTTCGCGACATCGGACGTTTCCGCGCGAGTTGGCACGGGAGACGTGATCATCGACTCGAGCATCTGTGTTGCGACGATGACAGGCTTTGCCATGCGTCGCGCAGCCTCGACGGTTCGCTTTTGCACGAGCGGAACCTGTTCCAGCGGCAGTTCGACCCCGAGGTCCCCGCGCGCGACCATAATCGCGTCGAACGCATCGACGATTTCATCAATCGCGTCGACAGCTTGAGGCTTTTCAATCTTGGCAATGACCGGGAGTCGGATGCCTTCCTCGGCCATAATTTCGTGGACGCGGGTGACGTCAGAAGCGCTTCGAACGAATGACAACGCGATGTAATCCGCTCCAATGCGAAGTCCCCAGCGAAGATCGTCTTCGTCCTTCTCACTCAGTGCCGGAACGTTCACGGCAACACCGGGAAGGTTAATGCCCTTGTTGTTCGACACATATCCGCCGACGACAACTTCGGTGCGCACTCGGACGCCGTCGGTGTCAAGGACTCGGACGTTCACCTTCCCGTCATCGATGAGAAGCGTGTCACCCGCAGCGACGTCTTGTGGCAGACCCTTGAACGTCGTTCCGCAGATTTCTTTAGTCCCTTCGACATCTTCGGTCGTGATGGTGAAGATATCACCGATAGCAAGTTCGTGGGGACCGTCAGCGAACTTACCGAGCCTGATCTTGGGGCCCTGAAGGTCTACGAGGACAGCCACTGGCTTACCGAGGTCCGCTGCGACTTTTTTGATATTGGTAAAAACCTCTTCGTGAACCTCATAGGTGCCATGACTCAAGTTCATTCGTGCGACATCGACCCCTGCCTCGATAACGGCACGAATAGTGTCATAGCTGTTCGTGGCCGGGCCGAGCGTGGCAACAATCTTTGCGCGTCTCATGGTGTCCTTTGTGGTGTTGGGTGGACTTCGTTAGAAGTGTATCGGGGCGTCGTGAGCGGAAACTGGGCTGGGAAGGGTGGTTCGACCGCGAAGATACTCGTCGGCACGCGCAGCGGCAGCCCTGCCCTCGGCAATCGCCCAGACGATAAGTGAGGCTCCGCGACCCGCATCACCGGCAACAAAAACACCCGGGATGTTCGTGTCATAGTCACGGTTTCGAGCGATAGTTCCGCGAGACGACAGGTCTAGCTGAATCTGGTTGACGATTGCGTCGGACTCGATTCCCGTATAGCCGAGGGCCAAGAGAACGACGTCCGCGGGAATCGTGCGCTCACTTCCCGATTTGGGGCGACGTGCGCCATCGACGAACTCGGTTTCTGCGACGACGAGCCCGGTGAGTTCACCGCGGTCATTGCCCACAAATTCGACCGTCGATGCCAGATAGGTTCGTTCACCGCCTTCCTCGTGAGCACTTTGTACCTCGAAAAGGTTTGGATGCATCGGCCAGGGCTGCGCAGCTGGACGCTCCAAAGGTGGTTGTTGACCAATGGCGAGGGTCGTGACGCTCAACGCACCTTGACGAAGAGCGGTCCCTAGGCAGTCCGCGCCAGTGTCTCCGCCTCCGAGGATGATGACGTTTTTTTCGGCGACATCGATGTGATCGATTGGCGACTCCCCCGCCACCACACGATTGGACGGGACCAGATAGTCCATCGCAAAGTGAATCCCAGAGAGCTCGCGACCCTTTATTGGCAGGTCACGACCGACTGGCGCACCGGTTGCGACAATCACCGCGTCGTACCTCTCGTGGAGCTCGGGCCACGTGACATCGACACCAATTGTCACTCCAGTTCGGAAGCGCGTGCCTTCTTCGCGCATTTGCTCAATTCGGCGATCGATGTGCTTCTTTTCCATCTTGAAATCGGGGATTCCGTATCGTAAGAGCCCTCCGACCTGGTCATCACGTTCGTAGACAGCCACAGTGTGACCGACTCGAGTCAACTGTTGCGCAGCGGCCAAACCGGCCGGACCAGAGCCGACGATTGCGATTGTCTTTCCGGTCAATCTGTCGGGAAGAACCGGGTTGACGTACCCCTTCTCCCAGGCCGTGTCGATAATCGCGAGTTCCGATTGCTTGATCGTGACGGCAGGCTGGTTGATCGCCAAGACACACGACGATTCGCAAGGGGCTGGGCACAGCCGACCCGTGAATTCAGGGAAGTTGTTGGTCGAATGAAGGCGCTCGATTGCTGACTTCCACTCGTCTCGGTGGACGAGATCATTGAACTCGGGAATCAGGTTGCCGAGCGGGCAGCCTTGGTGGCAAAAGGCCACACCACAATCCATGCAGCGACCCGCTTGACGTTCGATCTGTCCCGACTCGCGTTCGGCATAGACCTCTTTCCAATCGCGCAAGCGGATAGACACGGGTCGACGCGCCGGCGTCTCGCGCTCGGTTGTCTTAAGAAAACCACGGGGGTCAGCCACCGGTCACCTCCATGATTTGGCCCCAGACTTCTTCTCCATCAGGGTCGGTTCCTGCATCGAGTGCGGCGTTACGGATGATGGTGACTTTCCGGAAGTCTCGCGGCGTAATTGCCGTAATCCGGTCTCGTGTCACGGACCAGTCGTCGAGAAGATGCGATGCGTATCGAGAACCGGTTTCGTTGACGTGCGTCTCGAGGAGGTCGCGAACCGATTCCGCGTCGTCATCGGACAGCGGCGTGAGCTCGAGTTCGCCCGATTGCAGAGCTGCTTGGTTTACGGACGCACGATCGAGGTCGACGACGTAGGCGTAGCCACCGCTCATTCCAGCCCCAATATTTCGACCGGTAGTACCCAAGATGAGAGCGACACCGCCCGTCATGTATTCGAGCGCGTGGTCGCCAACACCCTCGACCACTGCCGTTGCACCAGAGTTTCGCACCGCGAATCTCTCACCGACGACTCCGGCGATAAACATTTCACCGCTCGTCGCACCGTACCCAACAACGTTGCCGGCGATGATGTTTGTGTTTGAGGGGAATGGCGACTCGGGCGGCTGTCGCAGAACAATTCGACCGCCACTCAGTCCCTTACCGACATAATCATTCGAATCGCCGATGAGGCGCAAAGTAATTCCGCGCGGAACAAATGCTCCGAGTGATTGACCGGCCGAGCCCGATAGCGAGATGTCAATCGTGTTGGGCTCGAGTCCGATTTCGCCGTGTGCCTTCGTCACATAGTGCCCGAGCATCGTGCCTATTGCCCGATCGGTGTTTCTGACATCGGCGAACAGTTTGACCGGCACCGAATCAGAGAGCGAAACCGCGGCGTCCCGGATAAAAGTGTGGTCGATGTGGTCATCCAATTGATGGTCTTGTTGACTCACGTTGAAACGTGGTGCGCTCTCGGCGAACACGGGCCCATCCAACACCGCCGACAAGTTGAGTCCTTCCGTCTTCCAGTGGTTAACGGCTCGGTCAACGTCGAGAATCTCGCGGCGGCCAATCGCCTCTTCGAGGGTACGGAAACCTAACGACGCGAGAATCTCGCGGACTTCTTCGGCAATGTACTCGAAAAACGTCTCGACGAACTCCGGTTTGCCAGTGAAACGTTCACGTAAGAGCGGGTTTTGTGTGGCGACACCAACCGGACAGGTGTCGAGGTGGCAAACGCGCATCATGATGCAACCGCTGACGACCATAGGTGCGGTCGCGAAGCCGAACTCCTCCGCACCGAGCAGCGCAGCAATCACCACGTCCCGCCCTGTTTTCATCTGACCGTCCACTTGCAACACGATCCGACCGCGCATGTCGTTCAGCATCAAAGTCTGTTGGGCTTCAGCTAGACCAAGTTCCCAGGGAGTTCCCGCGTGCTTGAGTGATGACAGTGGGCTCGCGCCAGTGCCGCCGTCGTGACCGGAAATCAGAATAACGTCGGCTTTGGACTTCGCGACACCTGCGGCGACCGTGCCGACACCGGCCTCGGACACGAGTTTGACGTGAATGCGCGCAGCGGGGTTTGACCGTTTGAGGTCATAAACAAGTTGTTTCAGGTCCTCGATCGAATAGATGTCGTGGTGCGGCGGTGGCGAGATAAGCCCCACGCCGGGAGTGCCCATGCGAGTACGTGCAATCCACGGGTACACCTTGTTTGATGGGAGCTGCCCGCCTTCTCCGGGTTTTGCGCCTTGCGCCATTTTGATCTGAATGTCGTCGGCATGAGTCAGGTACATGCTTGTGACGCCGAAACGTCCACTTGCCACTTGTTTGATGGCACTCCGACGTTCCGGATCCAATAGGCGTTCGACGGACTCTCCGCCTTCGCCTGTGTTCGACCGCGCTCCCAATCGGTTCATTGCGATTGCGAGTGTTTCGTGCATCTCGTGAGAAATTGCACCGAACGACATCGCCCCTGTCGAGAAACGCTGGATGATGTCGTGAGCCGATTCGACTTCCTGAAGTGGCACGGGGGTGCGATCCCCCGAAAAACGAAACAACCCGCGCAGTGTCATGAGCCGTTCAGCTTGTTCGTCAACGGCTCTCGTGTAATCGCGGAATATGTCGTAACGCTTCTCGCGGGTCGCGTGCTGCAGTTTGAACACGGTCTCTGGATTGAAGAGGTGCGGCGGCCCTTCGCGGCGCCACGCATATTCGCCGCCGACAGGAAGCACTTCGTGGAACGTCGACGGGTCTCCGTAGGCTAACTCGTGACGCCGACGGGTTTCTTCGGCGATGATATCCATCGTCACTCCGCCCAGAATGCTCGTAACTCCGGTGAAGTATCGGCCGATCACGTCCGGGCTCAGTCCGACTGCTTCGAACGCCTGTGCTCCGGCGTAGGACGCGACGGTCGAAATGCCCATCTTGGACATTGTCTTGAGCAAGCCCTTACCCAACGCATAAATGATGTTTGCGACAGCTTCTTCGGTGGTGATCCCCTTGATGCGACCGGAGCGGACCAGCAATTCTGCTGTTTCCATCGCCAGATACGGGTTAATGGCGGAAGCGCCGAAGCCTACGAGTGTGGCGACGTGGTGCACCTCTCGAACATCGCCCGCCTCGACAATGAGAGAAGACTGCATGCGGCGACTTGTTCGAATGAGGTGGTGATGAATCGCAGACAACATCAACAGTGACGGAATAGGCGCGAAGTCTTTGTTGGAATCTCGGTCGCTGAGAACAACAAACATCGCTCCATCATCAAGAGCCGAATCTACTTCTTCGCACATCTGTGCAAGCCGTTGCTCCATCGCCTGCGCGCCTTCATCAATCCGATACAAGCCCGAGATGGTTCGAGTCACCGGGCGTCCGTCATGTTGCAGATGGACTACTTTCGCTAACTCATCGTTATCGATCACCGGAAACGTGAGCGCTACCTGTCGAGAGTGTTCCGGGGTCGCATCCAAGAGATTACGTTCAGGACCCAGCCCGACGTTGAGAGATGTCACGATTTCTTCACGAATTGAATCCAGCGGAGGATTCGTCACCTGCGCAAACTGTTGCGTGAAATAGTCGAACAAGAGCCGCGGACGGTCAGACAACACCGCCACGGGAGAGTCGCTTCCCATCGCCCCGATTGGTTCTGAGCCGGTTTGAGCCATCGGCATGATCAGCACGCGGACTTCCTCTTCGGTGTAGCCGAAGGTCCGTTGGCGTCGTTGAACCGACGGGGCCGTGTGAATGATGTGTTCCCGCCAAGGAAGTTCTTTGAGCACAATCGCGTTGTCTCGAGACCACTCGCCCCACGGGCCACTCGCCGCGATGCTGTCCTTGATTTCGTCATCTTCGATAATGCGCCCGTTGACCGTGTCGACGAGGAACATGCGCCCCGGTTGCAGTCGCCCCTTGCGGACGACCTTTCGCGGATCAATGTCGAAGACACCAATTTCGGATGCCAAGACGACGAGCCCATCGTCCGTCACCAGAAAACGTCCCGGCCGAAGACCATTTCGATCGAGTGTTGCACCGGCAAGTGCGCCGTCCGAAAACGCGAGAGCAGCCGGTCCGTCCCAGGGTTCCATCATTGAGGAGTGATATCTGTAGAAGTCCCGCCGCGTTGAATCCATCGCATCGTCGTTTTCCCACGCTTCAGGGACCATCATCATGATTGCGTGAGGCAACGACCTCCCGGCAAGTTCGAGAAGTTCAACGACTTCATCGAAGGATGCTGAATCGCTCGCTCCCTCGGTCACGATAGGAAAAAGGCTAGTCAGGTCGCCGAGCAGGACTGAGGACAGTTGCGACTGACGCGCACGCATCCAGTTTCGGTTGGCATTAATCGTGTTTATTTCGCCGTTGTGCGCGATGTAGCGGAACGGTTGCGCGAGGGGCCACGACGGGAACGTATTTGTCGAAAAGCGCGAGTGAACGACAGCGAGAGTCGACTCGACCCGATCGTCCGAGAGGTCGGGAAAGAACGGCTCTAGCTGGAGCGTGGTGACCATACCTTTGTAAACAATCGTGCGGCTCGAGAGAGAGGGGAAATACGTTCCCAACTCGCGCTCGGCTCGTTTACGAAGCCGGAACGTCAATCGGTCAAGCTCTATCGACGACGCCGTGGTCGATGCGTCCGCGAGAAACAACTGTTCGAAGGCGGGAATGACGTCAAGCGCAAGACTGCCGAGATGCGTTGGGTCTGTTGGCACTTCACGCCAGCCCAGAACCGCGAGACCTTCACTAGCCGCAATTTCCTCGATATGCGCCTTTTCCGACTCTCTTTCCGTTGGGTCAAGCGGCAGGAACGCCATTCCTGCCGCGTAGAAGCCCTGACTGGGCAAGGTAAACGGAAGTATCGACCGGAAAAAGCGATCCGGAATTTGAATCTGAATCCCTGCGCCATCTCCGGTTCCCGCGTCGGAGCCAACTGCTCCTCGGTGTTCGAGGTTACGGAGACTCGATAGCGCAATAGAAATGATGTCGTGTCCCGGGAATCCACGCGTTGTGGCCACCATTGCGAACCCACACGAGTCCTTCTCGTGCGCCGGATCGTAAAGCCCGCTTCGCGCAGGGACCGCGTTGAAACGGTCAAATGGGTTCGGCATAGCTCAACGTCCTTCCTGGGAACAGGGACGACGTTGGCCCTCGGTCAACAAACGGAAAGCAGAATTCTTAACGACGGGAGCTTGTGGCGCCAGGTCTCTTTGCGGTGGACTCGGCTTCGACGGCGAGTTCCTCCACGGTGTAGGTGTTGTTAGATTCTAGCCCCGATTGCGCGTCGGCACCTCGACCGGGAACGTAAGCGCCAGGTTCGAAACCAGGGTGCCTCCGAGCTTGCACGAGCAATATCGCGATCCCCAGTAAAACCGCAGCGAACGCTCCCCAGACATTGACGCGGACGCCGAGGAACGACTCGCTTGGATCAAGTCGAATGGTCTCGATTGCCATGCGCCCGATTCCGTACCAGACCAAATACACCGCAAAGTTGCGACCCCATTGCAGAGAGAAACGACGTCCGGCCCAGATGATGACGGCAGCACCGAGCAAATTCCACAATGCTTCGTAGAGGAACGTCGGGTGGAAAAGGGTCCCGGCAGGAAGCCCGAGCGGATACGCGGGATTCAGCGGATCAATCTCGAGTCCCCAAGGCAGATCAGTTGGCCCGCCATACAGCTCTTGATTGAAGTAATTTCCAAATCGTCCAAGGGCCTGGGCAATGATGAGCCCCGGAGCAATCGCATCGAGTAGAGCGGTGAATCGCAGCCCGCTCACGCGACAGCCAATCCAACCACCGACGGCACCGAGAATGAGTGCGCCGAAGATCGCGAGGCCGCCCTCCCACACGTAGAACACCCGCATGATGTCTTGACCGGCGAAGTAGTCGGCGGGATGGGTAATCACGTGATACGCACGACCACCGATGATTCCCATGGGAATGGCGAACAGGGAGATGTCGAGAATCAACCACGACTCGACGCCGCGCGCGACGAGCCGACGGTTGGTCACAATAAGTCCGACGACGATTCCCAGCAAAATGCACAACGCATAGGCGTGAACGGTCAGATCGAAGGTTGCCCAGGTTGCGCCGATCTCTCGGAGCCAAGCGCCAAGGTTGAACGACCGCCACTCTGCGGGCGGGGAGGGAATGCTTGCGAGATTCACGGGTGTCCTTTCGACACGTTCAGCCTAATCTTGACGAGCCGAGAGTCCCGCAACGAGTTCGGTCGTGACCCTCGCGACTTCAGCCGTGCCCCCGTCGGTGAGTGCCGAAACGAGATGAGAACCAACGATGGCGCCAGACGCGTATCCCGTGACGCTGCGGACGTGTTCGTCTGTGGAAATACCAACGCCAACACACACGTGGGTCGCGCCCAAACCGGTCAGGCGCCCAACGAGCGAGCGCGCCGCAACATCGACATCGGCACGAGCACCAGTAATTCCCATCGTCGAGACTGCATAGACAAACCCGCGGGAATGGGTAATCGTCGATGAGAGCCGATCGTCCGTCGATGAGGGAGCCGCGAGGAACACTCGGTCTAAACCATGCTTGTCGGACACAGCGAGCCACTCGGCCGCCTCATCGGGAATCAAGTCGGGCGTGATGAGCCCGACTCCCCCTGCCGCTTTGAGGTCTGTCGCAAAGCGATCGACGCCGTATTGGACAACGGGATTCCAGTACGTCATGACCAAGATTGGTGTGTCGACCTTTGCTGTCACCTCCCGAATGATGTCGAACAACTGCGCGAGACGAAAACCCGATTCCAGAGATGCATTGGTAGCCCGCTGGATGACGACACCATCCATCACAGGGTCCGAATACGGAACACCCAACTCGATGATGTCGACGCCGGACTCGGACAGAGCGATGAGCGCGTCGATGCAGGTTTGAACGTCGGGAAAACCAGCTGGAAGATAGCCAACGAGAACGCCTCGCCCCTTGGCGCGCGCTGCATCGATCGTTGCCTCCACACGGGATGTCATGGCGTTCCCGTAATGAAACCGAAGTATCGTGCGGCCGTCTCCATGTCTTTGTCTCCTCGGCCAGAAAGGTTGATGAGGATGATGTCCGACGGGGAAAGCGTACTAGCTAGGACAAGCGCGCCGGCCAATGCATGCGCGGTCTCGATTGCGGGGATAATTCCTTCGGTGCGAGAAAGGTCCAGCATCCCCTGCATAGCCTCGGAATCAGAGATTCCAACATATGTTGCCCGTCCGTTATCTTTCAGCCACGCGTGTTCGGGACCGATACCGGGGTAATCAAGTCCTGCCGAGATCGAGTGAGATTCGATTGTCTGACCGTCTTCGTCCTGCAGGACGTAGGTCTTTGCGCCATGAAGCACTCCCGGACGGCCGCGCTGTAGCGTCGCTGCGTGACGGGGTGTGTCAATACCATCGCCGGCCGCTTCATAACCGACCAGCGCAACATCGTCATCGTCAAGAAACGCGTGGAAGATTCCCATCGCGTTGGAACCCCCACCGACACATGCCACCACTGCTGTGGGTAGCCGACCTTCGGTGTCGAGGATTTGTTGACGGGATTCAGTACCGATAATCGAGTGGAAATCACGCACCATCACGGGGAACGGATGAGGACCAGCGACGGTGCCGAGCAAGTAGTGCGTGTCGTGGACGTTAGCGACCCAATCGCGCATTGCCTCGTTGATGGCGTCCTTCAGCGTTCGTGAACCATGAACGACGGGGATTACCTCGGCGCCCAACAGTTTCATTCGAGCGACATTGAGAGCCTGGCGCTCGGTGTCTACTTCGCCCATGTATACGACACACGACATCCCCATGAGAGCGGCCGCGGTTGCCGTGGCCACACCGTGTTGCCCAGCGCCGGTCTCGGCAATCAGGCGGGTCTTTCCGAGACGTTTCGCGAGCAGAGCTTGCCCGAGCACATTGTTGATCTTGTGTGATCCTGTGTGGTTGAGGTCTTCGCGCTTGAGCAGAATGCGTGCCCCGCCGGCCAGAGCCGCAAATCGGTGAGCTTCGGTGATGATCGACGGTCTGCCAGTGTAGGTGCGATGAAGTTCGGCGAGCTCCGATTGAAACACGACGTCAGTTTTCGCAGCGGTGTAGGCGGCATCGAGTTCATCGAGAGCCGCGATGAGTGACTCGGGTACGAAACGACCACCGTATTCTCCGAAGTACGGACCTAACTCAGCGCGAAGGGACATTAGCTCACCTCTCGGAATTGTTCGACGACAGCGCGGGCATCGCCGGACGTCACGAGTGCCTCACCGACGAGCACGACATCCGCACCAGCGGCTCGGTAGGCCTTGACGTCTGCAACGTCGCTGACAGCCGATTCCGCCACGGCGATGGCGTCCGTGGGAATCAGATCTCGAACCGTTCCGAAAAGTGACCGGTCCAGTTCGAACGTAGAAAGATTGCGGGCGTTGACACCAATCAACCCTGCGCCGATATCGGAAGCGAAGCGAACCTCGTCAGCAGTGTGAGTTTCGACAAGCACAGTGAGACCCAGTTGACGCGAAAACTCGTGGAGTCTTTCGAGTAAAGATTTCTCGAGTGCGGAAACGATAAGCAAGACGATGTCCGCCCCGGCGGCGCGCGCCTCAAGGATTTGGTATTCCTCCGAGTTGAAATCTTTGCGCAACAACGGGACAGCGACGCGTTCTCGAACGTCGTACAGGTCGCGTAGCGTTCCGCCAAAACGCCGCTCCTCGGTCACAACGGAGATCGCGTCCGCACCGCCCTCGACATACAACTGAGCGAGCGCAGGTGCATCGTCTATCAGAGCGAGGCTGCCTTTCGACGGGCTTGCGCGCTTAATTTCGGCAATCACACGGACGTGGTGGGTTGGTGCGAGTGTTCGATAGGCATCAATCGGCTCTGGTCGCGCCAAAGCCCGGCGCTCTAGCTCTGCGTAGGAGACACTTTCACGTCGAGTGGCTGCGTCCTCGAGCGCACCGGCAGTCAAGGCGTCCAGCACGATTAGTGCGGTGCCTTGGACTTTGAACCGCCAACACCGTAACCGGCCTTCGCCATGAGAGTTCCGACGATGGGGCCAACAACGAGAAGTGAGGAACTCGCCCAGACGAGAAGGGGCTGGTCGAACCAGAAAAACAGGGTCCCAGCGGACGCTCCGATAAGCATTATTGTTACTCCGGTCCAGGCAGCGGGAGAAGAGCCGTGCCCAGGATCGTGCGCGTCGTTCATGTCGTTCCTCCTGGGTCTCAGTCTAGCGCGGGGCGCAGCGCGTTAGCTGCGGCGATGGCGCGTAGAGGAGCCGCCGCTTTGTTTACCGTCTCGTCATATTCGCTTTGCGCGACTGAGTCCGCGACGATGCCTGCACCCGCTTGAACGGAGGCTTTGCCATCAACGATTACGGCGGTTCGGATGGCAATGGCCAAATCTGAGTCACCTCCGAAACCGATATAGCCGACTACTCCTCCGTAGACTCCGCGGCCAGCGGGTTCTAACTCGTCGATAATCTGGAGCGCCCGCGGTTTCGGCGCGCCAGAAAGCGTTCCGGCGGGGAAGGTTGCGCGGAAGACATCAATCGGGGTTGAACCGGGCGCTAGGTCTCCTTCCACACTTGAGACAAGGTGCATGATGTGCGAAAAGCGTTCCACGTTCATGAATTCTGTGACCTCGACCGAACCCGGTACGCAGACGCGTGACAAATCGTTTCGTGCCAGATCAACGAGCATGAGGTGTTCCGCACGTTCCTTCTGATCGGCCAACAAACCCTCTGCCAACTGGGCGTCCCGTTCAGGGGTCTTTCCGCGCGGTCGACTACCTGCAATGGGATGGCTGAAAACCCGCTGATTGCTGACCTTGACGAGCGCCTCAGGCGACGAGCCCACGACAGCAAATGGTGTCCCGTCGAAGCTTTCAAGATTGAGGAGGTACATATAAGGCGACGGGTTAAGCGCCCGCAACATTCGATAAACATCCGTGCTCGTTGCGAGAACCTCAGTGTCAAAACGTTGCGAGATGACCACTTGGAAGACGTCTCCGTCGTGAATGAAGCGTTGAGACTGTGACACGGAATCGAGAAACGATTGGGTGTCGGTGCGATAACTCGGCTCGGGCTTAATCACATCGGGCGGTGCCAGCGGCGAGAGTGGCACCGCTGATCGCAGACTCGCGGTGATCTCGTCCAACCGCGACTGAGCGGATTCCCACAGTTGGTCGAGGTCGTCGGTCACGAGGACTGCGGTGGCAACGTGCAACAGAGACGTGCGGTGGTCGAACACCAGCAAGTCACGCACGAACAGAAGAGACTGCCCGGGAACGCTCGACTCATCCACCGGAGCATCGGGCAGGTGCTCAATCTCTCTGATGGTGTCCCAGCCCAGATAGCCCACCAACCCGCTTGTCAACGGTGGCATTTCGGTTGGGGCAGGCGACGCCCATCGTGCATAGAGCGCGTCGAGAGCATCGAGTCGCCGTGACGGAACCGTTCCTCCAAATGCGCGCTCTTCGGACAAACCGTTGTCAAGCCAAACTGACTGTTGGTCGCGCTCGGTCAAGCAGCCCCACGCAGAGAGCCCCACGAACGAATAACGTGACCAGATTCCGCCCTGCTCGGCTGATTCGAGCAGGAACGTCCCGGGACGCCCCCCCGTGAGGTGCGAGTACAGCGCTACGGGCGAAACGGAGTCGACGAACACCGACCGGATCACCGTGACGACGGGACCCGCGGACGCTGCACCATCGAAGTCGACTCGTGTCGTTGTCATGCCGCCACGCCTTTCGCTCGTCACAACTTGATTAACGGGAAAATGGCGCTTCGCGCCGAATGCCGGTTAGCGAACAGCGAGCAGATCGATGACGAAGACCAACGTTTGGCCAGAGAGTCGATGGCCGCCGCCAGCCGGACCGTAGGCCCACATCGGTGGGCAGATGAGTTTTCGGCGCCCGCCAACCTTCATGCCGGGGATGCCTTCCTGCCAGCCGCGAATCAGACCGTTCAGCGGGAATTCGATGCTCTCACCACGATTCCACGATGCATCGAACTCTTCGCCCTCGAAAGTCACACCGAGATAGTGAACTTCAACGTTGCCGCCTGGTTTGGCCTCGTCTCCGTCTCCGACCCTAATGTCTTCAATCACCAGTTCAGTGGGTTCGGGTCCTAGGGTTGGCTCAATTACGGGCTTATTCATGGTGCTCCTCGTGATGTGAATGTTCTCGAGCAATCCTACGGAGATTCTCAACGGCTAACGATGGGTTGTCGGTGCCGAACACGGCCGAACCCGCGACGAACGTATCCGCACCCGCTTCGGCTGCGAGCTCTATCGTGTGAGTGTCGACACCGCCATCGACCTGAATCCACATCTCTGTTCCCGTTCTCGAACGGAATGCCGCAACTTCGCGAACTTTCTGCATCTGGTCCGCCATGAATTTTTGGCCTCCGAACCCGGGCTCGACCGTCATCACAAGGATCTGGTCGAAGTGCTGTGCAATCTCTTCAATCTCGACAAATGGTGTGCCCGGTTTCAGTGCGATTCCAACTCGAGCCCCAATTGCATGAATCGCTGCGGCGACAGAAACGGGATCGGTCGTGGCCTCGACGTGCAGTGTGACGGACTCTGCTCCCAACTCGGCGTAACCGGGTGCCCATCGATCTTGGTTTGCGATCATCAAATGAACATCGAGCGGGATCGGTGACGTGGCCTTAATTCGTTGCACCATTTGAGGACCGAAGGTGAGATTCGGGACAAAGTGGTTGTCCATTACATCCACATGAGCGAAATCCGCCTTGTCAATCAGGGCAAGGTCGCGCGCCATATTGGCGAAATCCGCACTGAGAATACTGGGGTTTATTCGGACGGTCATTGGTCTCAGGCTATCGTGTTCGTCGAATCAACTGAATGAACATCGCATCGGTATCGTGTCGGTGAGGGTACAACTGCACCGCGGTACCTCGTTTCGCGTCCGTCAACCCTGGAGCAATGGCAGCGAGCACGGAGCCTGTATCGAGCGCTTCGGCGTCACCGTGTTCGGTCAGGACCGCTTCCACAACATCGATCGTTTCTTCATCGAGAGGCGAGCACGTCACGTAGGCAACTACTCCCCCGACAGTGAGACTCGTGAGAGCGGAGGTGAGTAGTTGGCGTTGCAGAGGCACGAGGCTGTCAAGGTCGCTGAGTTCCTTGCGCCAACGTGATTCAGGTCGTCGTCGAAGTGCACCAAGTCCGGTACACGGTGCGTCCACGAGAATACGGTCAAACGTTCCCGGGTTCTCGGAACAAAGTTCTCGTCCATCTCGAACCGTAATCGCGACACGACCGTCAAATGCGATGAGCGACGTCCTCACGAGATCTGCTCGGTGCTCCTGTACCTCGTTGGCCTCGACAGTGGCGCCGGCTGGGAGACCCAGTGCAGCGAGCACGCCGGTCTTACCACCGGGTCCAGCGCAGAGGTCCAGCCAGCGTTCTCCAGAACGGATCGGCGCCACGCCAACCAAAGCCAAGGCGGCTAACTGCGAACCCTCGTCCTGGACTCGCACAACTCCCTCGGCCACCCCCGGCTGATCGGCAAGGTGACCACCGCTCGAACGAAAACCGAACGGCGAAAAGGGTGTGAGGTCTGCATCGATTGGACGAACAGAAAGCCCCGGCAGCGCGATGAGTGTTGGAACTGGAGAGACATTGTTGGCGGCGAGCAATTCTTCCACCTCGCGCGTTCCCAGCAACTCAGTGAACTTTTGGACAATCCATTCGGGGTGGGAATACGCAATTGCTCGTCCAGCCGAATCAGTAGCATTCGACAACATTGTTCCTCGCCACTCATCGGGACTGCGCCGCGATACCGAGCGGAGCGTGGCGTTGACAAAACCAGCTGCTCGTCGGAAACGCCTGTTTGCTAGGTTCACCCATTCGTTAATGATGTGCGGAGGTTCACCGCGAATGACCAGTTCAAACGTCGCGAGGCGCAATAGGTCGAGCACGTCGCCATCGACGCGGTCCCACGAACCCCTGACGCACTCGTGAAGAACCGCATCCAGAGTGGATCGCCAGCGAAGAGAGCCATACGTCAGGTCGGTGGCGTGTCCAGAGTCGCGCGAACTAAGCCGCGCCTCCCGGATAACCTTGGGCAAGATCAGGTTGGAGTAGGCGTCATCAAGTCGCACGCGTGTCGTGACATCAAGTGCCACCTCTCGCGCCGTTGTCATTCACACACCACGGATGACCGAAGTCCGCGCGCCCAGTCCGCCGCTGGCATCGTCGTCTTACCTGAGGGTTTCACTTCAAGCAGCTCAACTGATGTGTCGCTCGTGCCAACAAATACTCGTGCAGCATCGACCACGACTACGCCAGGCGCGCACGACGGACCTGTCACGTTCCCGACGCGGGCGATTCCCAACGATTCGCCGTTGACAGTTGTGTAGGCACCGGGTTCGCTGGTGACGGCTCTAATCCTGTTCACAACTGTTCGCGCGTCGAGTGTCCAATCGATTCGTCCGTCTTCGCGAAACAATTTTGGCGCGTATGTGACTTCGCCGGTCTGCTCTGTCGCCGCGATGACGTTCGACACCACCAGGCGCAACGTCCCGACGAGCTCGTCAGTAGTGCTTGCTGCGATTCGTGCCAACGCCTCGGACGCGGTCTCGCCATCGCTAAATGGAATCGCTCGACTGAAGTACAGCGGTCCCGCGTCCAACTCGTGGACGAGACGAAAAATCGATATTCCCGATGCTTGCTGACCGTCCCACAGTGCTCTCTGGACGGGAGCGGCGCCTCGATACTTGGGTAGAACCGAGAAATGGACATTGAGCCATCCGTGTGTGGGTTCAGCGAGTAGCCGTGGCGGAACGAGTCCCCCGTAGGCCACGACAACACCGATGTCGCTCTCGGGCACATCAACGTCCCGAAGTGTATTGGCTTTGATCACGGGCAAATTGAGCTCGACCGCGGCTTGTGCAACAGCCGTCGGAGTCATGACGCCTTTTCGGCCTTGGCGCGCGTCCTCCCTCGTGACCACCCCACGGATATCGAAACCCGCGGCCCAGAGGGCGCGCAGGTATGGCACGGCAACCGCTGGACTTCCAGCAAAAACGACGCGCGTACTCATGTCCTCATTGTTTCAGTCATTGTCAACATCATCGAAAACCGTGAGGTCGTCACAGTGGACGCGCAGATGAACTGCGTTGGTGGCAACAATGTGAATGCGGAGAGCAGTGATAACGGAAGGTGCACTTCGGTAGTCCGCAAGGATGACGATTCGGAACGAGTCGCCGTCCTTCGCTGGTCCCATAATCCGGTGTCCGGAAATCTCGTCTAGTTCACGAGCCTTTTGCAGATCGTTGATCGGACCGCGCACCGCGATCGCACGCGTAGCCGGGGGGAAGCCCAAGGCACGCCGTTCCCGTAACTCTGTTTCGATAATTGTTTCCCACTGATGTGAGGCGAAAAGACTAGCGAAGGTCCCCTCAACATTCGCCAGAACCACCATGCCTCCGTCTCCAACGAGACTCGATGCGTGGCCCCACCAGCGTAAACAGTTTTCCGAGGTGCGAAGGCCCGGACGCTGCAACTCTTTGTCTCCGTCCACAATCAAGACAGCCTCGTACCCCCCGGAGACGATGGGTTCAGCGCCTCGCGTGGCAATTACGAGCGAGCGGCGGCGCGGTACTTCGAGCGCACGATGTTCGCCATCAGCTACCACGACGGGTACACCGGGGAAGGCACGCCCCAACTCTTCGGCGGTTCTTACGGACCCGACTCCGGACCACGCGGTTTCGCGGCCTGAACAGTGCCCACACTTCAGGCCGATCGGAGTGATTCCACAAACACGACACAGGATTGTTCCGTCTCGGTTACCCGACAAAAGCGACCTGCAGGTTCCACAGCGGTGCGGAGTCCTGCACGTCGCGCAGACAACCTGCGGAGTGAAACCGGGCCTTGACACCTGTACCAGCACTGGTCCCCGTTCCAGAGCGTCACGAAGAACTCGCCAGGCGCTCGCTGGAATCCGGGCGCGAGACGCAAATCCATCATCACTCACGTCATTGGCCAACATCACGGCAGTTCTGACTGGTTTCGTCACCGAGGGTTCAACGAATCCGAGTTCGACAAACCGGGTTGACTCGACCGACGGCGTGATTGACGCAAAAACGAGACGCCCGCCCTCAATCGAATTCCTCACAACCGCCGCGTCTCTCGCGTGAATGTAGGGTGTGTGCGGTTCTTCGAGGAGCGGATCTGACTCATCGACGACAATCAGCAATTCGAGATCGAGGACCGGTGCATACACCGCGGCTCGTGTACCGATCACAATGCGCGCGTCGCCCGAAAGTATGTCGAGATAACGCCCGTAGCGTTCGGATGGTGTCCCCGACGAATCGATGATGACGTGAGGAATGTCACCGAGAGCGCGACTGAGCAGCGCGAGATCGCGCCAGTCCGGGACCACGACAATAACGCCGTCCTCCGCGTCCTTGACGAGTTCCGCAACTTGAGAGAGTGACCGGAGTGTGGGACCTTCGGGTGTATCGACGACACCGGTGTCGAGTGTCAGTGTCATTCGCGCGGACGGCCGTGGAGTCGGTATTGGGCGTGGAGCGATGTCCCGCCCCTTTTCGACTCGGATACCACGTTTGGGGATTGCTCCGCGAAGTACGTCGGCTACGCCACCACCATTGCGGTCGGCTACGGTGCGAGCCAAACTCCACAGAGCCGGGGTGAGCACCGGGACACGTCCGTGCGTCGAGTCGATCTCGGCCAACACCAGCTCGGTTGACGCCTTATCTGAAATGTCGACGACGTAGGCATCAATTCGGCGTGCACCACCTTTACCGAGCGGGACGCGAACACGACCACCGACGACAACGTCGTCGGCCAGTTCAGCAGGAATAACATAATCGAGCAAACGATCGAGGCGCGGCACGGGCGACTCAACCACGACGTGTGCGACTCGTCGCGACACTGCTATCCGATTTCGGCGAGCGCGGCGCGTATCGCGTCTACTCGGTCAAGACGTTCCCACGTGAAGTTGTCGCCCTCACGTCCGAAGTGTCCATAGGTTGCGGTCAGACGATAGTTCCTGTTCAGGAGGTCAAGATCACGAATTATCGCAGCGGGCCGGAGATCGAACACAGACTCGAGCACACGTTGGATTGTGTCGAGCGGAACGGTCTCTGTTCCGAAGGCCTCGACGTAAAGCCCAATCGGCTGTGCCACGCCGATTGCATAGGCGACTTGGACCTCGAGGCGGTCGGCAAGTCCCGCAGCGACAGCATTCTTTGCAACCCACCTCATGGCGTAAGCGCCCGAGCGGTCAACCTTCGACGGGTCTTTCCCGGAAAACGCCCCGCCGCCGTGTCGTGCAGCACCACCGTACGTGTCGACGATGATTTTCCGACCCGTGAGTCCAGCATCGCTGCCCGGCCCACCGTGTTCGAACGATCCTGACGGGTTGATGAAATACGACACGTCATTCATATCCAGACCAGAACCCTCGAAAACAGGGGCAATAACGTGTTCACGTATATCGGCCGCAATCAGATCTTGTGAAATCGCGTGTCCGTCGACGGTCGGCGCGTGTTGCGTCGAAACCACGATTGTATTGACGCTCCGCGGGACGAGTCCTTCGTACCCGATGGTGACTTGCGTTTTCCCGTCAGGCCGGAGGTACGTCAGAATTCCCTGCTTTCGGACGTGCTCAAGGCGTTCCGCCAGGCGATGTGCAAAATAGATCGGTGCGGGCATGAGCACTGGTGTTTCATTGCACGCAAAACCGAACATAAGGCCCTGATCTCCAGCCCCTAGCTCGTCTCCTTTGTCAACCGCACTGTTGATTTCCAGCGACTGTTCGGCGATCGACATCATGATTCCGCAGGTTCGCCCGTCGAAATCAACGTCGGCAGAATCGTACCCAATGTCGAGGATAGCTTCGCGCACGACCCGATCGATATCGACGTAGCCCTCGGTTCTAACCTCACCCGCGACATGAATCAGTCCACCGGAGGCCAAACACTCCACCGCCACTTTGGAAGTGCGGTCTTGGGCAAGAATCGCATCGAGGATTGCGTCCGACAGTTGGTCGCACAATTTGTCGGGGTGACCGCTTGTGACGGATTCGCTGGTAAAAAGTCGGAGGGTCATCGATGTGTCTCTTTCTGTCGGCTGACAACTGCGAACCTAGTGCCGCAAACCGCGCATTTCGCAGCGCCACAGGGCAAAAGCACGTGAGTTCAGTTACAGCGTACCCGTGTGCACGGACCTGAATCCATGAGACACCGACTCAACGTGTCGGTCGCCGAAATTCCCGTTATTTGGGGTTACTGAGTTCGACGAGGCCTTCGTTTATCTCGCGCATCGCGATGGTCAAAGGCTTCTCGTCGACTGAAAATTCAACGAGCGGACCGGCAGTCGTCACGGTTCCCTCGGCTCGCTCTACGTAGTAGTCGTTGATCTCACGCGCGCGCTTCGACGCAACAATGACGAGCTGATACTTCGAATCGACCTTCTCGAGGAGTTCGTCAATGGGAGGGTCAATAATGCCCTTGCTCGTGTTCATGCTTCGCCTTCCGACTAGGTGCCTGTGATTAAGTGTACGACGGCTTCGGCGGCGACGTCGACATCGTCGTTCACAATGGTGACATCGAATTCGGATTGCGCATCGAATTCGACTTGTGCTGTCTCGAGGCGACGCGCCTGTTCCTCGGGACTCTCGGTTCCTCGCGATTGAAGACGCCGGACCAATTCCTCCCACGACGGCGGTAGAAGAAAGACCAACAACGCCTCGGGCATCGCCTCCTTGACTTGTCGAGCGCCCTGAATATCTATCTCGAGAATGATGCTCGAACCGCCATTCAACGCTGCGTCGATCGGACCACGAGGTGTGCCATACCTATGTTGACCGTGGACGACAGCCCATTCCAACATCTGCTGTGTTTCGACGAGTCGGTCGAATTCGTCATCCGTCACGAAGAAATAGTGTTCACCATCGATTTCCCCCGGCCGTGGCGGTCGGGTCGTCGCCGACACCGAGAACTTTACGTCCGGGTTCTGCGCTCTGATTCGAGCCACGACGGTACCTTTGCCAACTGCAGTGGGTCCGGCGACGACGACCAGCTTTCCACGGATCGGGGGCTGTAGTTCGCTGGACGCTTTGAGGCGGAGCCATTCGGTGAGTGTCACGATCTGGCGTGCGCCAAGTGCGCCGAGTCTCTTTCGCGGTGAGATGTCTAGCTCATTCAAGATGCGCGGAATCTTGGTCTCACCGATGCCGACGATACTCCTCAGAAATTCGGTTACCCGAAGACTCGCTTCTGTTGAGTCCGCTTCCCGCCAGGCACGGAGAGCGACTGAAAGTGGCGTCCGCTCACCTGACGCAATTTCGCGTTTCACCGCCGCTCGAGCGCGACGACGCTCGACGCCAATTAGGGAAGCTTCTCGGGGATCTCGCATTAGATACACAATTCTCGCAGGTGTGCCTCGATTGAGCTTGCTATCTTGTTGTGCCCCGACTGCACGACACTTCGGCTCACAGACGGAATCACTCGCGGCGTCGCCGCGCCGAAGATTGCTCGGATGTCAGACAATGAAGCCCCTTGGGCTCCGAACCCTGGCGCGAGCACGAGTAGACCAGAAAGATCATCCGCCGCGAGCCCCCTATCCGCAAGGCCGCGCGTTGCGCCGACCACGATCCCTACTGTGTTGGTATCGCCCGACCGCTCCCTCGCGCGACGCGCAACGAGTGCGGGCAACATCGACCCATCACGCACCGCCTGTTGGAAGTCATCAGCGTCGGGATTCGATGTCGCGCAGAGAACGAACACTGTTGCACCGGATGATTCCGCACGGGCAAAAGCCGGTTCAAGAGCGGCGAAGCCCTGATAAGGGTTCACGGTCAGGGCGTCACTCTGTAACGACCCATCCCCCAGCCACGCGTCAGCGTAACCCTCCATTGACGTACCGATGTCGCCGCGTTTAGCGTCGGCGATGACCACGAGACCTGCCTCACGCGCTTCTCTGATCACCGTTTCTAGCGCGACTAGTCCAGCAGAACCGAACCGCTCAAAGTACGCAACTTGGGGTTTCACAATTCCGACACGGGACGCCGCGGCGGCAGAGATGATCCGTCCGAATTCCAATGCGCCATCGGCGGTGTTGGCGATCCCTACAGTAGCCAGTGAATCCGCACTCGGGTCGATTCCGACGCACAGTGGGCCAACCGACACAATGGTCGACTCCAAACGGGAGCCGGACCCATTCACCATGACTTCCTATCCGCGGCGTACTCCTGAAGAGATCGAACCGTTATCGGTTCGTTCGACGATTCGATCGCCGCTACCGCGGCAGAGACCTGCGCGATTGTCGTCACCAACGCCTTGTCTGCAGCTACGGCTTCGCGGCGAATCTCCATACCGTCAGCGCGGGCACTTCGTCCCGACGGTGTGTTGATAATCAGGTCAACCGAACCAGCTCGAATTAGGTCAATGATTGATTCCTCATCGGCGCCAGCCTCGTAGTGCTTGCGAACCGTCGTCACCGGAACACCGTTGCGCGCCAAAATGTCGGCAGTCCCACCTGTCGCCAACACCGTGAAACCCATTTGCGCAAGTCGTTGAATCGGCAGAACAATCGAACGTTTATCTCGATCGGCCACCGAGACGAACACGGAGCCGCGTGTCGGCAGTCCGCCATACGCGGCGTCTTGACTCTTGCGGAACGCGAGGGGGAAGTTGCGGTCAATGCCCATAACTTCTCCGGTTGAACGCATCTCGGGCCCTAACACTGCGTCAACGACGCGACCTTCGAGTGTGCGGAAACGCTTGAATGGGAGGACCGCCTCTTTCACCGCGACCGGCGAGAGGCGCGACACAATCGATCCGTCCTGCTCGGGAAGGTGCCCGTCGCGGACGAGATCCACGATTGTGCGACCGACCATGATGAGTGCCGCAGCTTTCGCCAGTTGAGTTCCCATTGCCTTGGACACAAAGGGCACCGTGCGACTGGCCCGCGGGTTTGCCTCGAGAACGTAGAGAACCCCGGCAGACACCGCGAACTGGACATTGAGTAAGCCACGAACGCCGATTCCCATCGCAATGGCTTGTGTTGCGGCTGTCACCTCATCAATCACGCCTCGACCAAGGGTAACCGGCGGAAGTGTGCACGCCGAGTCTCCCGAGTGGACCCCTGCTTCCTCGATGTGCTCCATAATCCCGCCGATGTAAAGGCGCTCGCCATCGAAGAGGGCATCGACGTCAATCTCGATCGCGTCTTCGAGAAAACGGTCGACCAACAGTGGAGCGTCCGGACCGATGATCGCGGAATTCTTGATGCGTTCAAAGTAATTCCGAATGGAATCGTCGTCATAGATGATCTCCATTCCGCGACCACCCAGGACATATGACGGTCGAACCAAAACCGGAAAACCGACATCACGAGCGACGTCAATTGCCGATTTCACGTCAAAGGCGATGCCGTTTCGTGGCGCAACCAGCCCGAACTCGTCAAGAATATTCGCGAAGCGCCCGCGTTCTTCGGCGATATCGATCGCATCGGGTGAGGTACCCAGAATTGTCACACCGTTGCGCTCAAGTCCGTGAGCCAGACCGAGCGCGGTTTGTCCGCCCAATTGCACGACCGCACCCAGAATCGTTCCGTTCGCACTCTCTGCGTCGATAACGGCCAACACATCCTCGAGTGTCAGTGGCTCAAAATAGAGACGGTCGCTGGTGTCGTAGTCCGTCGACACCGTCTCGGGATTGCAGTTAATCATGATGGTTTCATAACCGGCGTCCGATAGGGCGAACGAGGCGTGGACACACGAGTAGTCGAATTCGATCCCCTGTCCGATTCGGTTAGGCCCCGACCCAATAATCACGACCTTTGTTCGACTGGACGGGATGACCTCGGTTTCGGCGTCGTACGAGGAGTAGTGGTACGGAGTCAGTGCGGGGAATTCTCCCGCGCACGTGTCAACCGTTTTGAACACAGGACGAATTCCCTGCTCGAGTCGGAATGCCCTGACCGCTTCCTCTGTGCTGTTCCAAATGTCGGCAAGTTGAACGTCACTGAAGCCGTGGTTCTTCGCTAATCGAATGGCATCCGCCGTCATGGGACCAGCGGCCAATTCTGTCGCCACTTCGTTGATGAGAACAATCTGATCGAGAAACCAGGGGTCGATCGCGGTCACTTCGAAAACCTGTTCAATGCTTGCCCCAGCTCGCAACGCCTGTTGAACCGTGACGATACGTCCATCGGTTGGGATACGCGACTGCTCGAGCAGGGTGGTGGAATCTCCGACGGGCCCATTCCAGTGGAATGAACTCCCCCTCTTTTCGAGGGAACGAAGGGACTTCTGCAGAGCGGTGGTGAAGTTCCGACCGATGGCCATCGCCTCCCCAACACTTTTCATGGTTGTGGTCAGGCCTGCGTCGGCATCCGGAAACTTCTCGAATGCGAAACGTGGAACCTTCACCACGACATAGTCGAGCGTCGGTTCGAACGACGCCGGAGTGACACCGGTGATGTCATTCGGAATCTCATCGAGCCGGTATCCGATGGCCAACTTCGCAGCGATTTTAGCGATGGGAAAACCGGTCGCCTTCGACGCAAGAGCGCTCGAACGACTCACTCGGGGGTTCATCTCGATCACAATCACGCGACCGTTGGACGGGTCGATGGCGAACTGGATGTTGCAACCGCCCGTATCGACGCCAACCGCGCGTATGATGCGGATTCCGATGTCACGAAGGTTCTGATACTCGCGGTCGGTCAGTGTCAGAGCTGGTGCGACGGTGAGTGAATCCCCTGTGTGAACGCCGACCGGATCGATGTTTTCGATTGAGCACACGACGACAGTGTTATCCGTGGAGTCACGCATCAACTCGAGTTCATATTCCTTCCACCCCAGAATCGACTCTTCGAGCAGTACCTCATTCGACGGGCTCTCGTGTATTCCATTTTCGACCATTCGACGAAGTTCCGGTTCGTCGTGCGCGAACCCGGACCCTAGACCGCCCATGGTGAACGAGGGACGAATGACCACCGGATATCCAGTCGTCGCGACAAAAGCGAGAGCGCCCTCCACGGACTGCACGACGACGCTCTGAGCGACATCCGCACCGCACTCGAGCACCAAATCCTTGAATATTTGACGATCTTCACCCCGCCGAATCGCCTCGAACTTTGCACCAATGAGTTCGACGTTGTACTTCGCGAGGATACCCTCTTCGTGAAGCGCCATCGCAGCGTTCAATGCAGTCTGACCTCCGAGTGTCGGAAGAATTGCATCGGGCTTTTCTTTCGCGATAATCGCCTCAATCGCCGCGGTCGTAATCGGTTCAATATACGTCGCATCGGCAAAATCGGGATCAGTCATGATAGTCGCTGGGTTGGAGTTTATCAGGATGACTCGGATGCCTTCCGCGCGAAGTACGCGACAGGCTTGGGTGCCCGAATAATCAAACTCGGCAGCTTGACCAATCACGATGGGTCCTGACCCAATCACGAGTACTGACTGAATATCGTCACGGCGTGGCATTATGCGCCCCCATGGTGACTAAGCACGAGGTCGCGGAACTGGTCGAACAGATAGGTCGAATCGTGTGGTCCGGCCGTCGCTTCGGGGTGGTACTGGACGCTGAACGCCGGTAAATCGAGCGCTCGAAGTCCCTCCACGCAGTCGTCGTTCAAACCGACGTGGCTGACCTCGACTCGACCGAAACCAGCCGGTGAATCGATTACACCATCGGTCGGGGCATCCACCGCGAAACCATGATTGTGTGCTGTGATCTCGATTCGCCCCGTCTGCTTGTCGAGCACGGGCTGGTTGATTCCGCGGTGACCGTATTTGAGCTTGTATGTTTCAAACCCCAGTGCGCGACCGAGTAACTGGTTGCCGAAACAGATTCCGAAGAATGGAATTCCTCGTTCGAGAACGCCTCTCAGAAGGTCGACGTGCCTCTCGGATGCGCTCGGATCACCGGGGCCGTTCGAGTAGAAAACCCCGACAGGTTCGATGGCCAGCAGCTCGTCGAGCGACACGGACTGTGGCAAAACGTGAACGTCGAAACCACGGGTTGCGAGATGGCCGAGCGTTGCGTTTTTCACTCCCAAATCGAGAACCGCGAGTGCGCCCATCGATTGGCCGCGTGCCGGCACGACGTAGGACTTCGCCACCGACACTTCTGCCGACAAGTTACGACCCGACATCTCTGGAGCGGCCGTGACCGCAGAGAGATACTGCTCGGTCGTGCGACCGTCGAGCGGGAATATGCCGGCGCGCATCGCACCCGCTTCACGAATGATCCGGGTGATTGCTCGCGTGTCCACTCCGGAGATACCGACCACCGCTCCGGCAACAAGGTCATCGTCGAGGGTTCGTTGTGAACGAAAGTTTGAGGCTCGACGGGCCGGGTCTCGGACAACGTATCCCTCGACCCAGATGCGGAGTGACTCTTCGTCTTCGCTGTTCATCCCCGTGTTTCCGATGTGAGGAGCCGTTTGCACGACGATTTGACCCGCATAGGACGGGTCCGTGAGTGTCTCTTGGTAACCGCTCATTCCCGTTTGAAAAACGATTTCGCCGATTCGTTCGCCGACCGCACCGAAGGCAGCGCCATCGAATCGGTTGCCGTCTTCGAGGACCAGAGTGGTGTTTGGGATCATGTCTTCCTCACAAGTTCGGGAGCGACCACGGTGCCGTCAATGACAGTCTCCGTGCCGTTAAAGATTGTTGACATGATTCGTCCGGGCAACGAGATTTCGGCGAACGGGCTGTTCGTCGAACGTCCGTGAAGACGTGACGCATCCCACACGGACGTGTGAGAGGAATCCACGAGGGTAATGTTCGCTTTGCTTCCCGCCTCGAGTGGTGCGTCGTAGCCTCCGACTTTGCCTATCTCCGCTGGAACAACCGACAGGATGCGAGCGACGTCTGACCACGAAATGTGACCCGCATCAACGAGAGCGTGTTGAACCACACTCAGCGCCGATTCGAGCCCCACCATTCCGAACGATGCATCGTGCCAAGTGCAATCCTTGGAAGCGCTTGCGTGTGGCGCGTGGTCGGTTGCGACGACGTCGATCGTGCCATCCGCCACCGCTCGCCGGAGTTCTTCCACGTCCGCCGCAGTTCGCAACGGCGGATTGACCTTGAATAGTGGGTCGTATGCGAGAGCACGGTCCTCTGTTAGAAGCAGGTGATGTGGTGTGACCTCTGCCGTAACGCGGATTCCGCGCTTTTTAGCCCAGCGTATGACGTCAGCGGAACCGGCTGTCGAGACATGGCACACGTGCAACCGAGCTCCGACGTATTCCGCAAGCAGGACATCACGCGCAATAATCGACTCTTCGGCGACACTCGGCCAGCCACGTAGTCCGAGTTCGCTTGAGACGCGCCCCTCGTTGATGACCGCGTCCTCCGTGAGTCGAGGATCCTGGGAGTGCTGAGCGATGACTCCTCCGAACGTGGAAACGTATTCGAGCGCTCGGCGCATTAACAGGGCATCGCCGACGCATCGACCATCATCCGAAAACACCGTCACAGCGGCAGCACTGCGTGCCATGCCGCCAATATCAGCCAGTTGTTCACCACCGAGGTTCTTGGTCACCGCTCCGACCGGTCGGACCTCAACATACCCAGCGAGCCGTCCGCGCTCGGCGACTAGCTCAACGAGTTCAGCCGTATCGGCGACGGGGCTCGTGTTTGCCATCGCGTGAACTGCCGTAAAACCGCCGGCCGCAGCGGCCCGAGACCCCGACAGTATCGTCTCGGATCCTTCACCACCGGGTTCCCGAAGGTGGGAGTGTAGGTCAACGAGACCGGGAAGTGCAATCAGACCGTGTGCATCGATCACTCGATCCGCCGAGCTCGAAATCCGACCGACCTCGCGGATTATGTCGCCGTCGACAAGGATGTCGGACGTGTCGCCACCCATCAGGGAAGCGCCGCGGATCAGAATCGTCATCGCGAGTCTCCCATCAGCGTGTATAGAACGGCCATCCGGATAGCGACACCGTTCGCCACCTGTTCGGTAACCGTCGACTGGGGTGAATCAGCGACACTCCCCGAAATCTCGAGCCCACGATTCATGGGACCGGGGTGCATCACGATAGAGGTGGGTGGCAATCGGCTCAATCTCGCGTCGTTCATCCCCCACAGCGCACTGAACTCCGATTCGGAGGGGAAAAACCCGCTCGACATCCGCTCTTTCTGAACGCGAAGAGTCATGACGACATCGGGTGCTGTGTCGATTGCGTCGTCGATTGTGGTTACCACGGTCACTCCCCAGTTGTCGATCGCGCGAGGCAACAGGGTTTGCGGGGCGGCCAGCGTCACCGAAGCCCCCAATTTTTGTAAGAGGAGAGCGTTACTGCGTGCGACCCGCGAGTGCAGGATGTCTCCGACGATCGCCACCTTGATTCCGGATAGATTATTTCCGCGGGCAGCGTCACCGAGAAGACGCGAGCGCATCGTGAACGCGTCGAGGAGTGCCTGTGTCGGGTGTTCGTGAGTACCGTCTCCCGCATTGATGATGTGTGCGTCGACCCAACCGTTGTTGGCAACGGTCGCCGCCACGCCAGAGTGCGAGTGACGAAGCACAATGAAATCCGCGCCCATCGCCTCAAGAGTTTGGAGTGTGTCTTTGAGGCTTTCTCCTTTTGAGACGCTGGAGCCTGGCGCTGTGAACGTGGTGACGTCGGCACTAAGAGCGAGTGCTGCCGCCTCGAACGAGAGTCGTGTCCTTGTGCTGTCTTCGAAGAAGACATTCGCAACGGTTTTACCGCGCAAGGTCGGCAGTTTCTTCACATCTCGGGAACGCACATCGACCATGTCGATGGCGGTGTCCAATAGAGCAATTGCCCTCCCCGCCTCAAGGTCACGAGTCGACACCAGGTTTTTCACGCGATGCTCACTTCGTCACGATCGTCAACTTCCGCGATCGACACGTTCACACGTTCGCTCGTGGACGTCGGCAAGTTTTTCCCAACAAAATCTGCGCGAATAGGAAGTTCACGATGCCCCCGATCGACGAGGACGGCAAAGCGGACCACATCAGGGCGACCAAGCGCGGTTATCGCATCCAACGCCGCGCGAACTGTCCGACCAGAGAACAGAACATCATCCACCAGAATCACAGTGCGCCCGTCGATCCCGTTCGCAGGGATCTCCGTGGGGTATGTGGTTCGAGTTGATTGTGTGGCCAAATCGTCTCGGTACATGGTCACGTCGAGCGTTCCCACCCGAACGTCCTGGGGCTCGATGGCGGCCACAAGGCTCGCCAGCCGCTGGGCGAGAAAGACGCCTCGTGTCGGAATCCCCAGAAAAACGAGACCTTCCCGGCCACGTTGAGATTCAACAATCTCGTGTGCAATGCGCTTGAGAGCCCGGTCGATGTCCGGTTTCGTGAGAACGATACGCGTCACTCAGTATTTCCTTTCCCGCCTCACAGGACGCTTTAAAGGATTCAGTGATGCAACTCTAGTCGGCGCTGGTTGAATTTCGGGTGACCGCGCCGAGAATACCGCCGATGAAGTTGACTGCGTCGTCTGATCCGTACTCTGCCGCTAGGGCGAGCGCTTCTGATCGAACCACGTCGGAGGGTGTTTCGGTGTAGGTCAATTCCCAGATCGCGATGCGAAGAATTGCGCGGTCGACGGGGTACAGGCGGGCTAGTGTCCATCCCGTCAGTGACGATGTGATGACCGCGTCGATGGCGGAACCATTCGTGTCGAGTCCAGCCAGAATTGAGCGCACAAAATCGGCCTCAGCAAGGGATTGAAGTTTTGCGCCCTGACGTGTGTCGAAGTCTGCAAGAGCTTGTGTGAGAGTCCGACCGCGTTGCTCCGACTCGTACAACGCGTCGAAAGCCGCCTTGCGTGCCTTCGTTCGAGCCGACACTATTCGTTTACGCGGCCGAGGTATGAGCCGTCGCGCGTGTCGACCTTGACCTTCGTTCCCTGCTCGAGGAAGAGCGGAACCTGGATCTCAAGTCCTGTCTCGACAGTCGCTGGTTTGGTCCCACCGGTGGATCGGTCGCCTTGAAGCCCTGGCTCGGTATACGTGATTTCGAGAACTACTGAAGCGGGGAGTTCGATGTAGAGCGGGCTCTCGTTGTTCATCGCGATTTGGACATTCTGGTTTTCGAGCATGTAATTCTTGGCATCGCCCACCACGGCGCTCGTAAGAGTGATCTGGTCATAGTCGTCGAGGTTCATGAAGACGAAGTTCTCGCCGTCCTGATACAGGTACTGATACTCGCGACGGTCTACCGTCTCGAAATCGATCTTCGTGCCCGCGTTGAACGTGCGATCGACGACCTTCCCCGTCATGACGTTCTTGCACTTAGTTCGAACAAACGCCCCGCCTTTACCGGGCTTAACGTGTTGGAATTCGATGACGGCCCACAGTTGCCCGTCAAGGTTGAGAACACTGCCGTTCTTGATGTCGTTTGTCGTTGCCATGGTGGGAGGATCCTTTGGTTGGTTGTGAGAAGAAGTGAGGTTAGCGGCGCGAGCGGAGTGCCGATAGAGCCACGTGGTAGGACTGGGTGCCGAAGCCGGCGATGACCCCCGTCGCAACACCCGAAATGACCGAGTTGTGACGGAATTCTTCCCGAGCGTGCGGGTTGCTGATGTGCACTTCGACGACCGGAATTCCTGCGCTCGTGAGCATCGCTACCGCGTCGCGAAGCGCATACGAATAGTGGGTGAACGCCGCCGGATTGAGAATGACTTCTGCGCGGGTGTCGAGCGCTTCATGAATCCATCCGATCAATTCCGATTCGTCATTCGTCTGACGAACCGAAATAGTTTCTGATGTGGTCGCGGCTGCTTCGAGCGAATCGACGAGTTCTTCCCACGTTGTCGACCCATATACATCTGGTTCCCGACTACCCAATCGCGAGAGATTGGGGCCGTTGAGAACGAGAATCGTGGTCATTGGACTAGCCTAACCAGCGATTTCTTGATATGCCGCGAAGAGAAGTGAGTCGTCGCCGACGATCGTCACTGTCGGACGCGCTATACCGTCCAACAACACGAAACGTAGCGCCGTGCCGCGAGCCTTTTTGTCGCGCTGCATCGTCGCCCGCAACGTCTCCCACCGCGCTGCGGGATACTCCATGGGGAGCCCGAGTCTCTCCCCCAAGATCAAGCGATGCCGATCGACCTCAGAGTCACTCAGCGAGCGTACGAGCCGAGACAATTCGGCGGCGAACATCATTCCGATACTGATCGCAACCCCGTGGCGCCATCGATATCGTTCTGCGTGTTCAATCGCATGCCCAAGCGTGTGGCCGTAGTTGAGCGTCTCACGAACACCCTGTTCGGTGAAGTCTTCACTCACGATTGTCGCCTTGACCTGAATCGCGCGACGCATGACGTCGGCGGCGAGTTCGCTCGTGAGGTCGAGGCAGGCGTCGACCGACGTGTCTAGATCATCGAGAATCGAGGAATCAGAGATGAAGCCCGCTTTGGCGATTTCCGCAAATCCTGTCCGAATCTCTGTTTCGGGAAGGCTTGACAGCAATTCGGTGTCAACGAGGACAGCAGCGGGTGAGTGAAACGCTCCTACCAGGTTTTTGCCTTCCGCCGTGTTGATTCCAGTTTTTCCGCCGACTGCGGCGTCAACCGAACCCAGAACGGTCGTCGGGATGTGGACGATTCGAACCCCACGCAACCAGGTTGCCGCGACGAACCCGGCAAGATCCGTCGTGGCTCCTCCCCCGAGTGAAATCACAGCGTCACTGCGCGTGAAATCGGCCTGCCCCATTATCCCCCAACAAAACGCCGCAACCTCAATTCGCTTCGAGTCTTCCGCTTCCGGAACCTCAGCGAGCAGAACGTCGACCTGTCCAGCGAGGGCTTCGCGAATTCGGGTTGCTTCACCGGTC
>Ga0214921_10001753_pt1 | contig 36489 bp, 26 predicted proteins | sample LL1505_MetaG_FD_177992 | JGI IMG/M metagenome (GOLD analysis project Ga0214921, IMG submission 177992) | Freshwater microbial communities from Lake Lanier, Atlanta, Georgia, United States - LL-1505 | ecosystem: Environmental > Aquatic > Freshwater > Lake | place: USA: Georgia | collected... | reverse complement strand
TATATCTTTTTGAGTATTTTTTATTTCGTTTTTTCATTGTCTTAGATTTCGGGGTTTTCCGAATCAACCCGCCATATAGTTGTTCGATTTTTGAAATATCATTTTTAAATGATGCGAAACAACGATCATTCAATGTAGGTTTAATTATTTTTATATTTTTCAATACATTTGTATAATTTCCACCTCCTCTAACTCCAAACATACGTTGTAAAAATGTTCTGGGTTTTGGTGCAGAACTTCCTGGCGCAGGGGGCGTTCTGGTTGGTTGCGAGTATGCGGTTGTAGGTATACGTGAATTGGTATTCTGTATAGGATTCACCACAGACAACCGTTCTACTTCCTCTGCATCTACTGATGAAATACTTTCTATAACTGGCTCTAAATCTTTGGCAATATCAGCATCGCTTTTAGGCACTTCTTTTATTTCCATATCATTAAGTAAATCAATTCCTTTTATAAAAATAAGTTTGTCTATAGTGTCAATAGTTACCCCTTTTGATAGTAAATATAATAATGCTATATTGTAATCTTCTGTATATTTACTCAACAACATGGTATATGTTAGCAATATCATATCTATTATTAGTCGCAAGTTTTTTTGAATAGTATTGATAGATAAAGACCTATAGGTTGCACTGCCTAGTCTTTTGATTTGCTCAAATCGTTTTTGTATACCAGCCAATAATTTATCGGTAGTAGTTTTAGTAATTCCTGAACTTTCATATTCACTTCTAATTTCCGTCATATCTTTTATAATTTTGTTTTTACTGTCTTTATCATACTTATTTTGTCTAGTACTTTCGGCCGATTTTTTGAATGTTTCATTATACACAGTAGAATTGATATACATGAAAAATACTAAATAAAAATACATATTTATCAATAAAAAGTCTTCCAATTCATCACATGGAACATCATCACTTCCAAATATTCTATGATTAATATCATATTGTCGTAGCAAGTCATTTATAACAACAGTATGTATTCTCATACGATTAAAGGATTGTGATATAGTGTTTTGCAAATCATAAACAAACTTCATATATTCATCTATATACCAAGAATTAAGAATCATTGTCCCTATAAATATTCCTAATCCAATACAGGCTACTCCTCCAGTATGAATAATCATTATAGAAACGGCTAATGCACTGCCTCCTGATAAAACAATACCGGTAGTTGCTACAATCATTGGGATAATAGAGCTTTGTTGAGCAACATTTATTGCAACCTCAGCGCTTTGATCAAATCTATCCGTTAATAATCCTTTCTTTGTATTTGCAGATGATATACCAGTTTGCGATTCAACTATGGCTACTACGCGCTTACGTTTTAATTTAGGAAGTTTGTATTTTAATTCTCTATAAATCTTATTTTCTGAATCTACTAATTGTCCTATTGCGTTGTCTATTACATCTATATCGGGAACAGCAGTTTTTTTAAATTGGTTAAGATCATTTGATGCTTTAACCCCAATTGCAACTTGTGCAGCACTGTCATCATTCGAGCTCAATGCAGCATCATTTGCTTTTTCTAGTTGTTCTAATTTATCCATTAGCATTTTTTTATACGCCAACCATTTTTGTTTTTTTTCATTAGAACATTTTAATGCAGCTATATATTTTTCTTGTAATTCTTGTACAGGCGTATTATTCGGTACAGACGATATATCCGGTAAATCACGGCTACAATCTTGTATTAGCTGCATATTTGCATCATAGGATGTTGTACTTAAAGGAATACCTTCTATTTGTGTAGTAGATATTTCGCTAGAAGAACTATTTATATTTTCGTTCGCTGGTATATTAGGTAATATAGTTGCGGATTCTTTTAGAGATGGTTGAACCAATGATGAGTCCATTGAAAATGATTGTGTTTTTTGCAATAAATCAGCATTACCGCCGATTTTGTGGGTTTTTCTATTTTTCCTTTTTGTATGTGTATATTTTTTCATTTATATATAATTATTACATAAAATATATAAATACATACCATTAGATATTATAACAATGCGTCTTAATATCAAAAAACTAACCGAAGAAGCTCAAGTTCCGGTTTATGGTTCTGTAGCTGCAGCCGGAATGGACTTATTTTCCGCAGTGGATTTGACCGTTCCACCGCAAACTCGTAAACTAGTTAGCACAGGTATTTCCGTTAGTTGGGAAACACAAGAAGGTCAATGGGATGAACATCCGGAAAAATATTATTTGCGAATTGCTCCCCGTTCGGGTCTCTCTGTAAAGAGTAATATCGATATTGGGGCAGGTGTAGTGGATAGTGATTATAGGGGTGAAATATTTGTCTGTTTTATCAACAATTCGTTGGACAAGGAATACCAGATTCAACGGGGTGACAAAATTGCCCAAATGATTTTGACCAGATTCGAACAATTTTCCGAAGTAGTTATAGTGGATGACCTCACAGAAACTCTGCGTGGTGAAGGCGGATTTGGTTCTACCGGAAGATAAGTGTGGTTTATTTATTTTACGGTTTGAGGTGATAACTGCATATTTTGCAATATAAATGTTGCTAAATATTCTTCTTGGAAAACTTCTATTTTGTTTTCATGTTTTTTGGAAAAAATATATTTATCTTGGGATTTTTTTACCGACCAGCCGTCGTTTAGAGCATTCATTATAAAAATCATTTTTTGTAAGTGGAGATTATCTACGTCTTTTTGTGGCATGTTTCTTTATATATTTAGGGCGTTTAGTATTTTTCCTGGTTTTACGAACTCTTGGATGTTTTTTTGTATGTTTTTGCTTATTATATATTTTTTTGTTGTTGCGTGATTTTCCACCAGCAGCCTCAGCTGAAACTGAACTAGACGATGATTGCGGTGAAATTATACGTTGCATATTTTGTAAAAATGGTGATTGGGTATTTTTAGTATAACTATGCGATTTATTCATTTGTTGGCTAGCACTAGCAATAGTATTACTAACCACCTTTATTTCAATACCATCAAAATACTCACATAGTAATCTATAAAAGTTTTGAACTAAATTAGTTAATAAATCAAAAATAGGCGGTTGTAATATTTCTCCAGTGCATGAATAATAATACATCAATGATAAAATATTATCAACCATTAGTAACAATGTATTTATTGATGATATTTCACTAGTATTGTCTATTTCGTGTAAGTTTCCACCTAATGATTTTAATAGGTCTTCAATTGTAGATAATGATGATAATAGCGTTTCAATTTCTTTGACTTTAGGTGGATATTCAGGTTTAATTCCATCTTTTGAAAAAATAAAATTACTATATGCAACTGATATTGCCCCGGTTGTTTGTTCTTCATAGTCGTAATATACTCCATAATGAATTACTTTTAAACAGAAATCCATATCCGATAATTTATCTCCTAGAGATGCATCAAAATGATCAATTTTCTTACTAGTATTGATGTGCATCAAACGTATTTTTTTAAATATTTGTGTTGTATCTAGTATTTGAGGAGTGGTCCGTAAAAAATCATTTTCAGGACCATTATATAAAAACTCATACCCACTAAATATAGAAATCAACATCTCATGTTTATCTATAAACTCTCTAGGAATAACTACATTTCCTCTTATACTTTTATTCAAAAACATTAACTCTCCTAATAAATCTATTTTTTGTGATTTTAATAAATACGAAATAATTCTATCATTTAAATAATTATTAGGACGATCAGCTAAAGCTATTTTACATAATTTCTCTAAAAATATACGTAAGATTGCATCTTTTACACTTGTATCAGTAACTGAATAATAGTAATATACACATAATAAACAGACAAAATGTTGACTTATTTGAAATATGTATATTTCGTCAGATTTTTTACATAATATTTTAATAATATCAACTATATCGGTTAATGGTATTATCGTTATTTTTTTTCCGCCTCCACGTGTGTTTTCGGTTCTAGTAAACCAGTCAAAAACTGTAGTAGTTATATTCGCAACCGCATTAATTATTGGTTCAAATATTCTAAAACGTTTTGATTGTCCCATTATTTCTATATCATCATCATCATCATCATCATCAATGTCTATATAATTGTCCATAGAATGTCCTCGTTTTCTTGTAACTGGCTCAATATTATCCCCATTATTAATAATTTCATTATTAACCTCCACTACATTATCCCCATTATTAACCGGCATATCATGATGCCCATCATTATTATTATTATTATTATTAATTTCATCAACAACCTGCATATCATCACCAAGATTATTATTTAACGGAATATATGCGGATGGACCTAAATATACTACCATTTTTCTTTTACCACTATCATAGAATGATCCAGAGCAGTTTTTTACTTCATTCTGTAAATATAAATCATGTGTTCCTAAAACAAATATGGTATTGTTTTGAGTTTCTATATCTTGATTATTTTGTATAGTATTTTGTAATATCGCTTGATCTAACCCGCGATGTTTATCTCCCATTCGCTTTATGAGAGATAACATTATGTAAATGAAATGTAAATACTTTATAAATGTATATGTTACACCAATGCTATTTACACCTTGATTGGGTGGAAATGTTTGTAATAAAGGATTAATTGCAGTATCTACATTTTGTATTTGTGGTCCATTATCATAAAGTTCAATGCAACGATTATTAGCATTTCCTAATCTTCCGAATGACAATGGGTCTCTTAGTATAGTTTCTAATGGGTTTCTAAACCTAATATTATTTAAATTTGCAGAATTAATTATAGCTGGTAATAAGATATTTCTTTGTTGTTGTATTTGTGGGATATTAGGAACAACAAATTGAGGCAACCCTTCATTGGATAATGCAAATATTATTACTGATACCTTTGTTAATTTAATCAAAAACTCCCCTTGTATTGTATCTAACCCATTTATACCAGCTGATCCAATTCCAGTATAGAGTAAGCTTTGTAGATTTGTTAAATTAGATAAAATATAATTTCGAGGTGGAGCCCCATTGGTGAATACAAGTTCTGAAAATGTGCGTATATCTCTTACCGATATACCTGAGTTGGAAGTTTTTTCAATTTTAAATACATAACAATTATTATTACCTATGTTATCAACATATAAATCATTATTTCCAGGTAATATATTTGCTTGTAGATTTTGCGCTGGTATAACTGCTGGTGCATTGTTAGTTACTTGATATATATAAATATTATTCAATGGATGTATGTCATTTTGACCAAACAAACGTATATTATTTATTAATTCAGTTTGAATATTTGTTATCCATATATTTTGGCCATCAAAATCTAAATCATTCACATTATGATCATATCTAATATAAATAAAATACATATTTATAGTTATAGGACCGTCTAAAACATTTTCTCTAACGAAATGTGTAATTAAAAAAATACATCCTTTAAATCTATCATTAACATTAAATACTTTACTGTATAATGTACAACACGGATAAAAATAAGGATAATTTCTATGAATAATGTTTCCAGGCGTTGCTGCATCAATTGCTTTAGCACATACTCCATAATTAACAAGTTGTTGTTGCAGAGGCATAAATATATTACCAACAGTACCCATAGGAACATCATTCGTTAGTCTATATGAAATCGCATCTTTATTCTTTATTGCAGGGTCTCTATTACCACCATGAATACGATCCGATCTATGTTGTTCGTCCATATGCACATTATTCCCAATCCCCAACTGCGGAGGCCCAACCCCAAACTGCGGAGGCTGCTGCTGCGGCTCATGTAATAAACTGCGTAATATATCACTTATCAATGCATTGTTTCCATTACTAGTATATTGAACTCCAAACTGTAATGAAGTAATCCTCGGTAGTAATATTGTAATCCTATTAATATATAAAGATTGATCGTATAAATGTGTAATAGTGTCTATACCGTTTTCAGTTATTCGCAAACTTATATCCGAAGGTGGCGCATTACGGTCAACTTGTTCTAATAATATTGAAAATCTTTTATCTCCATCATATTCTATTCCAGGTGGATTAGTTGTGTTATAATAATCACTATTATATGGATTAAATATATCAAGTTGACGGTGAGGGTTCGTGCAAACAAACTGAGCCCCATGGCCTGGGATAATCCCACCGAAATCACTATTTCGACCATTACCATTCATGCATATATTATATGGGATGAGTATCCCAATTGTATTGAGAACATGTTGTACAATAAAGTTTGCTGACAATAACTGGCGTTTAATCGCTCCAAATGGAGAACCTCTTTCGTTTAACAAATCATGAGAATGATCTACTTTCTGAAACACTGAATATTTGTCTATTCTATCGGATTTAAACATTAGTAAATTATTCATATTTGTACATAATTGTGGTCTAATTTGATCGTTATATATATTATCTAATACCCGATTAACTGGATCATTCTGTGCTGTAGTCATAATAATACCTCCCTGCGCAGGTTGATTAGGTTGTAGTGTTTGCGCAAGTTGGGGTTGTTGTGCCATCGTTATTATATAATAGTAGTATATAATATTATATAATATCAAACATTTCGCAATAAATCAACATAAAAACACTCACTTTTTATATGATATAAAACATCCTTTACACAATAATGCAGAAGCCATCGAATCCACTACCCCCTTCAAAAGGAACAATAGATGAAAAACATACCGAAATGCTAAATCATTTTCACACAATAGAAACAGAAACGATTCCCAATTTAATTACTAAAAAAAACATCCTAAAACAGCAATTAAAACAATTACCCAAGAACCAAATAGACACCTATATGGATATAAAAGACCAGGTCCGGAATCTTTCTCAACAAATAAAAACACTCAAATCTTTGAAAAAACAATACCTCCTCGATAATTCCAAATATATTTTTGACTATTTTGAACAAAAGAAAAAGGTTTCCTCTGGCGATAATGGTCAAAATGTCAATGTTCTCAACTCTTTCTTCAAAATAAAAGCAAAAAACGACGATGCATCTACCGTTGCCGGAACCAAATATAGCCAGTCCAAAAATACATATCATGCCTATTGGAAAAACATCAATAATTCCATATTGAATATACAAGATTTCGTAGTCTCTTCCGATGTTTGCGAATGTTGCAAAATCGGAGAACTGATTCCACAAGACGAAGAAGGTATTCTCATATGCAATAATACCGATTGTGGTCAGTTCGTCGCGTATATAGTGGATAGTTCCAAACCTTCTAATAAAGAACCGCCCAATGAAGTCTCCTATACTGCATATATCCGTCTCAATCATTTCAAAGAAATATTGTCGCAATTCCAGGCAAAAGAAACTACACAAATACCCGACGAAGTTATAGAAGCCATTCGGGCACGTATTAAAAAAGAGCGTATAACCGATATGACTCTGATAAACTACGACAAAATGCGCGATATTCTGCGCAAATTGGGTCTGAATAAATATTTCGAACACATTCAATATATCAATTCTATTTTCGGTATAAAACCGCCCATTATGAATGAAGAATTGCACGAAACCCTATGTGTTCTCTTTATTGAAATACAAAAACCATGGGCAGTCCATTGTCCGGCCAATCGCACTAATTTTTTCAATTATACATATACACTTTATCAGTTGTGTGTTCTTTTGGACCAAGTCCAATATTTGCCATATATCCCTATGATGAAAGACCGCGAAAAACAATTAGAACAAGATATGATATGGAAGAAAGTGTGTATGGATTTAGACTGGGAGTTTTTTCCTACGGTTTAGTAGATAAATATATGAACATTTAGACATATGAATTGTATCATATGTCTAAAAAATACTGCGTTCTCTATTATGCATTATGTATGATTCTTTGTAATTTGCGCAAGGTTTTCTTATTTGTTTTTTTATATGGATTTTTTTTTGAAAATGATACGTTTTTCGGATACGACCCCGTTTTGTATGTATAATTTATACCTCCACTATGATATGAACTTGGTAGTCGGGTATCATCCGCCGATAATTTATTATCAACGGAGAATGATTGTAAGTTATCATTAAATGAACTACCACCTTTAGTTACAGGGGAAATATTTGCTTTTGAAACATTATTCCCAAGAGTGCCATTAACATACTCTATATCAAATGAACCATCGTCATTCTCTTTTATTATGTTACCTCTAGTAATTGTACCGTTATTATTTACATCAACTGACTTGCCATCGGCAAATGGATTATCGCCATTGGCACTCACGACTTCAGCATGTTCTCCTTCAGATTCTAGAGATGCATTACTGTCTAATGAACCTCTCTCGAATGAACCTCTCTCGAATGAACCGCTGTCTAATGAACCTCTCTCGGACACCAATGCACTATTATCCGGGATATTGCGCTTCAGTTCGTCATCTGATGGTATTCCGCCGTTTTCGATAAAATCAGCTATATTTTCCTTGATGGTTTTTCCTGAACTATAAACTTTATATACAGGATGATTTACAATCCGAGCAAGATCAGTGCGTGCATAATGAACACCTACCCGATCAAGTATATATAAATCACTACCAATTTCAAGCAACGTTAAATTATATAGTTTGGAGAATTCAGGAATAGGATTAGGTAAATTTTCTGCTTTGGAGGATTGAGGAATAGGATTAGGTAATTCTTCTGTTGCCATGTATATAATATATAACAATAAATATATTATATTAGTAGATAATCCTAGAACATATCCATACGTCCAGACATTAAAACTCAAAACATAACCTTATTTCGGACTTTTGAATAAATACTGTCATAGGGTCCCTGTCCATTTGTGAAATCCAAAATACATATTCATCCGGCATTTCATTCGTAAATCCAATACAAAACTCTACTCCTAAACTTTTAAAACAAAAACAATTCGAATATTTCAATGGCTTCAAACTATCGCGGTCTAGTAATACCAACATATGATAATAATGTCTAGGATTGTGGTCCTCACTGAAATGCACTACACCCAATAATCCGTCTGGTGTATCCACGAAAGTAGTAGAACCGCGAACTTTTTCAAAATAAGGGGCCGTAATGGAATATGTCATAATTATTTCTAAAGTTCCAGTGGAATGATTGATACGTCCAATTTCCAAAGGCGACCATTTGTAGATAAACAAATCTTCATTATTTGGGAGAACGCCTGAGCTCGGAACGAGATGATGCGTTCTCGCAGAAATTGGTATCCAATTCTTCTCGCACCAACTTTCAGATGGCGGTAAAATCATTTTGACATTTGAAATACGATGTTCGTCAACTGCATAATCCCCTATAACCATGTTGTTTTTACCATTCGGTGAATAATCTACATTGGTTGCAATAAACTTCAATACATTGTTAGAACGCGGAACCTTAGTAGGAAGTGAAATATCATCCGACGATAAAGACACCGAATACTCATCCTCCGAAGCGCTCACAAACAACCGAACATCTTCTAAACCTTTTGAAAATACATCGCCTGAATATTTAGGGATATCTATTTCTTCATCTACTACAATAAATGTATCTGCAATAGGAGCCAATCCTTCATCTAATTCGCAAAGCATATTTTTATTTTCTATAACATGCAAATTACTCGGGTATCCATAACATCCATTGTTATATAACCAATAATTCACATATCTCGTATTCAACCATCTACGACCGTCATCCGTTTTCAAATACGATGCCGAGGTAGGCCGAAAATGTGGTATAACTGGATAGTTGTGTTTTACGCGTCTAGAAACCGATATCATATTTTTCGTTATGAAATCCGCGGAAATTGCTGTTATAATACTATCATTATGGTTCGCCGAATACCATCTTTGGTCCCATCGTTTAGCAGTTTCAACCCACGCCCAAAAATTGACATCCCACGTCAGTTTGTTATATGTCTCTAAATATTCCACGAAATACTCCTGATACTTATTCCACCATTCTTGCAATGTTTTAGCATCTCCTACAAAAAAACCACCGCAAAATCGCCAATAAATCACGTCTGTTAAACTGCCAATATTTTCAATGGAAATAGGCGATGAACATCCCGGAAACATGAGTATTTTATCAAAAAACGTTCGTTTAGATAATTGTCGGATATATTCATACGTTTTCAGTTTATCCCAAAACAAATATGTTATATTGAAATCAATATAGGCAAAATGACCGGTTTTCCACGGATTATGTTCTATAGCTCGGTTAACCATTTCTACTTTGGAATGTGATATAGCTAAATGATCTTCCGTGTCTTTTTCCAAATTGCGATGCGCCGGTAAATTATATTGTCTATTTTTCAGTTGTTTAAATACCCACAATTCATATTTGTCTATAACTTCTATATGAATATTTGTTGCACTTTGTAAAAATGCAATTTCATCGGCATTTTCATTAGAAACAAAAATATACAGTGGAATACCAATAGAAACCAATTCATTTAAACGACCAACATTCCATTCATCATTCTGCGGAGAATGCGCTTTGTCATGCAAATAGCATGTTACAAAAGTCAGTGTATTTCCTTGGTCTGCGAGAACGTCTGAACTCTTTCCGAGTTCAAGTGTTTGAGTATTATCTACTAATGAATCGTTTGACATTGTTATAATAGGGGTTGTTTATTTATATATTTTAGAAAATTGAATATATTATACAATTTTCTAATACAACCATATACAAAATTATTCATTATCATTCAAACCGTATAAACCCCGATATATATACTATAACAATGGCATCTCCTATAGTGATTACTAGTTCCAACAATATCGCGTCATCTTCCGATGAACGCCCAAATCTTGCTCTCTTTTTCGATGTGGAAACTACTGGCCTTATTCCGAAAGGAGTTCTTATAGCAAAAGGCGATATATCCTTGGAATTATTACCTTATATATTGCAACTCAGTTTTATTGTATGGAATATGGATACAAACCGTGTAGAATCGCAATACAATACATATATCAACATACCTTCAAAAATACGCATACTTCCGGAAATAGAAAAACTTACTGGTGTAACGCGCGAAAAATGCAACCACGGCGTCGTTGTCACCGAAGCACTTGACAAATTATACGAGGCATATATCAGGTGCAATACTATTGTTGCACATAATATCGAGTTCGATAGCAATATGATACGAATTGAATTGGCTCGCAATTCTGGGCGAAAAACACGGCATCTAGGCGATCTATTAAACACTGGCTATGAAAAATCTACAAATAAACTCAGGTATTGCACTATGGCTAAAAGCGTAGAATTGTGCAATATTCTTGTCCAGGCGATAGACAAACGCGGCCAACCATACCAATACAAAAAGTTTCCTAAATTGTCGGAATTGTTCGAAAAACTATTTGGCTCTGTCCCCGAAAACTTGCATGATTCTATGGTGGATACAATTGCGTGTTTGAAGTGTTATATGAAATTGCGTTTCGATAAAGACGTATCCATCGACATCTAATATCTGGACGTATGGACGTATGGATTAAAAATCCATATGGTCAGACATTAAGCCGAACACATTTCGCATATCTCTTCTTGTTCTTCCGCCACCTTACCCTTTTCTGGTTCTATTGTAAATTGTTGTGCTTGATGTCTTCCTCTTCTTCTTAAATAATAAATACCTGTTTTTAATCCTTTCGACCAAGAATAAAAATGCATCGATGTCAGTGTAGAATAATTGGGATCTTCTAGCCATAAATTGAGACTCTGACTTTGGCAAACAAACGCCCCGCGATCAGCTGCCATATCTATCAAATGTCGCATTGGCAATTCCCATACTGTCTTGTATTTATCGCGTATTTGTTGTGGAATAATATCAATATGTTGGATAGACCCGTTATTGGCAATAATATTGTTTTTCACTTTTTCATTCCATAGGTCCAACTTTAGCAAATCATTCATTAAATACCGATTGGCCATGATAAACTCCCCAGCAATTGTTCTCCTGCTATAGATATTGCTAGTAATGGGTTCAATGCATTCATTATATCCCAATATTTGGGAAGTCGATGCGGTAGGCATAGGAGCCAATAATAGCGAATTACGCAACCCATGAGTGCGTATTTCAGCCTTCAAACCATCCCAGTCATACCTACCTGCAGTGGGAACTACTCCCCACATATCATATTGCAGTTCTCCTAAACTAGCAGGAGACCCTGCGAAAGTAGAATATGGTCCATCCACCTTCGCCATATTGCACGATTCGGTCAATGCTGCATGATATATAGTTTCAAACACTAGGCGGTTAATATGTTTGGCTTCATCGCTAATAAATGGATGATTCATCATCATAAACACATCGGCCAACCCTTGCACACCGATACCGATTGGTCTATGTCTCATATTACTTACACGGGTTTTTTCGGTCGGATAATAATTGATATCGATAATACGATTCAAATTGTATGTGACCGTGCGCGCAACCGAGTGGAGTTTTTCATAATTAAATACGGGGGGATTTTGTGTCATATCCACGAATGCAGGGAGTGCAATACTAGCCAAATTGCAAACGGCCGTCTCTTTGTCGTCTGAGTATTCTAGGATTTCTGTGCATTGACCAGTTAATATACCATTGAATATTCCCATATGACGTTTTGGTTCAGTAAAGCAATATGTATTATCTATTCTACCAGAATCAACAATTTTTTTTATTGTAATAAATTGTTTTGCAGAACGATTTGGTTTATTAAGTGCATGGGTTATTAATCTTTTTGGAGAAAACCCAATGTCTAAAAGATGATTTAAATCACAAGATGTTATCAACAATCTATAGAGAGGCTGTGTATTGAATAATCTATTACCCCCTCTTCCATCTGGTAAAATACTGAATCCAGCTTCTTTCATTTGTGTTACCTTTGGATTTATACCACATGTTTGAAGCATTAATTTGACTTTAATCAAAAAATCGTAATTTATTGAACTAACTTGCAATTGTTGGTTGGTTCCATTATTTGAAATAGATCCATCTGCATCACAATATCCTGAAAACCATTCCATTTTATCATTGATATTACAGTTTATCGGAACATAAAACTTTTCTTCAATATCTAAAGGCAAACTAATTTGGATTCGGTCTTTTTCAATAGAACATGTTCGATAATTCATATATTTTAATAATTCTCTTTTATTGGAATACAAATATGCAGTAGGTTTTTTAGAATAAGACATACCATTGCATTGCGTTGTGCTTAATGTATTATTAGCTTCATTTTTTTCCAATAAATGAGGTGTTTCAAAGTCTATATGACGTTTGCAATAATAATGACCATCTAAACACGCAAAATTACATCTACGTTCATTTTCACCAACGATTATATTTCTGTATGTGCCATCTCCGCAAAAAAATCCGTGAGTATACGCATAATTCATTTTTTCGGAACCACTTATAATGGGATAATCACATTTTATTATTTTATCACCACGTTTCAATTCATTTGCTTGAACCATCTTTTGAGATTTTTTAGAATAAGTATCTTGTATAAAAAACTTATGATATTTAGTGCAAGACAATTTACATCCATCACTTGTAAATATATCAATTAGTTCTTGATTTTCACCAGTTTTGAATACTTTTACTTCACTGAACTCTTCACCATTCCATACATTAACTGTTTTTCCTTCTAATGATTGTATTTCTATATGACCATTGTCTGTGAGTATTAATGTCTCTGGTGCAACACATAAATTTGACGATTTAATGGTTCCCACATTTTTCTGGTTGGACTTTTTATTGCATGCATCCTTATACAACAAATAGGGCGTTCCGGTCTCCATCTGTGCATCCAATACCTGAAACCACAATTCACGCGCTTTTACTGCACGGCGACCTCGGCCATCTGTCTCATATTTCTCATATAACTCGCGAAATGCATCGCCATATACATCCGACAACCCGGGGCATTCATCCGGACACATCAGTGTCCACATTCCATCGGTTTTAACCCGTTCCATAAATAAATCGGGTATCCACAAAGCATAAAAAAGGTCCCGGGCTTTAAGTTCTTCATCCCCGTGATTTTTGCGCATTTGCAAGAAATGTTCTATATCAGCATGCCAGGGTTCCAAATAAATGGCGAATGACCCGTTGCGTTTTCCGCCGCCATTATGGACCAACCCTCCAGCCAACATGTAATTATGTTGATGACCCATTTGTAAATCATAAACAACGCCTCCATATTGCTTTTCCGTATTTGAAATAACTGGGACAAGCCAAAAATTATTATTATAAATACATTGTTGAGGTAATCGCCCGATTCTCATAGATAGATATTGTATATCCGTTGACAATTGTCTAACATCATCCGTATTCCCTAATCCATCCAAAATATGTTTGGTTTTCGATTCATTTAAATGCATCCATCTTTTTCCGATTCGTAGTTCTCCATTTTTATTTGCAGTAAAATCACTTTTCGTGAAAGGTAATACAGTGTTTCTCTCCCACATAATAAGATTGTAATACTGCATATATCGTATTTCGTAATGAATTGCATTGGCTGCAAAGAAACTCGCCAATTCTTCTATCTTATTCGGACTATGTGCAATATACATCCAATTTAGTCGTATGCGAGATGCCATGATGCGATAAGACTGATCGCTGTTATTTGCAATACACATTCCGGCTAATATAATACCATAAATATAGCATAGTTCATATGTCAATTCGGGGTAATCAATTTCTACTTTAGGAACCACATGAACTATATAATCCCCCGATTCCACGTCTTTTGCATCTACCCAATTAGCAAGTTCTCCCACATTATTCATATTACACCCAACTTCCGGTCGTTTAACAACATATATCGGATGTTCCGGAGTTATACATAATGGTTTATTGTGTAATACTGTTTGTATTTCGTGAATATTGCCTTCATATGAATGCTCTAGCACTTTTTGTATGCGTTCAAATGCCCCCGCGCGATTGGCGACTTCAGTTACCCCTGAAATACAATCTTCTATGTTCATAGGGCCTTCTTTTGTGTAGATAATTGTATTGGGAGTAACACATTGATCCACGTATTTCGCCGTGTTATTGAAAACGCGGAGCATTGGAACAATTCCATTAGAAGACCCATTTGTTCCGCGAATATGACTACCAGATGCACGGATATTGTGGATATGAAGCCCAATGCCACCTGCCCATTTAGAAATAAGGGCACAATCCTTCAGTGTATTATAAATACCGTCAATACTGTCACTTTCCATCGATAACAAATAGCAAGACGATAACTGAGGATGAGGAGTTCCTGCATTGAAAAGAGTCGGCGTTGCATGTGTAAAATACTTTTGCGACATCAAATCATATGTCTCCCGGATTTTATCCATATTGTTACCGTGAATACCTATAGCAACACGGAGCCACATATGTTGTGGTCTCTCCACTGTTATGCGTTTCAATTTCATTAAATACGCTCTATCCAGTGTTTTAAACCCGAAATAATCTATCAGATAATCGCGGCTATAATCACATATATTATCGATTTCTTCTTTTCGCCATGATACTAAATCATACAATTCAGTGGAAACTAATGGACTATGTTTTTCGTGTTTATCATGATGGAAAAACAGTTTCTCCACTACATCGGAGAACTTTTCATCCGTATTCTTGTGATGATTCGATACAACAATCCTTCCGGCTAAAATATTATAATCAGGATGTGTGCTTGCTAAAGATGCACATTGTTCAGCAGACAACTCGTCTATTTTCGTTGTAGAAATACCGTCATACAATTGGTCAATTACTTTCATAACTAAAGTAGTATAATTCAATTTAATTCCGGCTTCACCTCCCAATTTTTTAATACGTTGTAAGATTTTATCAAACGATACGATTTCACGTTCTCCACTGCGTTTGGTGACATACATTTCATCCATTGATTGGTTTTCAAAAGATGCCATTTTTTGTGCAATACTATTGAATTATAAAACAAAATATTTATGTCATTTTACTTTGTATATTTATTGTCCGGCCCGGATTTATCATCATAAGAAATTGTGCTAGAATCAGCTGTTGATTTTTCCAATATTTTACCAACACTTGCATATACTATCAAAATACTCAGTCCAATCGGTAAAAAAAGCGGTTCATAATAATTCAAATATGTCCAGCCCATGACAAAAATAACTGGAAATATATGATGTCTCGGGATCATGTTATAACAATCTGATGTCCGAAAATATATCCAAAATCCTGCACATATAACCGATAAAAAAACCTTCTTTTTATAACTCAAATATTTATCTAATATCATTAGTATATAGTATATCTATATAATAATCATTATTTTATGATAATAATCACAATGAATATGAACGTATATTATTACCTGCTTCATCCAATTTAACCAAACATATACCCACCCCGGTAGATACTGATATGTTTCGGACCGTTTGGTTCTCCGACGATACTGAGCCATCACTCGTTCCGAGTTCCGGTGTTCTCTCACATCCCGTTTGTATAACTACAAATGGTTTTTGTCGTTTTACAGCTGCTCGATGCGTGTACCCAGAGATTCGCTCTTTTTCTATGGTTTCCCATATAGAAACAAACGAAGGAACCGCTGCATGAAACCATTCCCGATTTCGCTGAACCAAAACACATGAAATAGTATCTAAATACCAATAATCTGTTTTATACAAAACATATTCTTCCCGGAGTTCCGTTTTTTTATTATGAATCCACTGGTCTATTTCCTCATTCGGTATATGTAGTGGCATATATTCATAATGTGGAACATTGTATTTGCCATTATCTGAATCATCCCCATCCGGAAGAGCTCCTGCGACCAACATTTTTTTCACGAAATAGAGAACTACGCCCTTATATTGGCGTTCCGAATCTGCACAATATTCATCATAGGATACATATTCTTTGATTCGCGTTTCTATAAAATCGCAATATTCCAAGTCGCACGTTTCTAGTTGGACTTGCATTTGTATCCAATATTCTTCTTTCGGAATACCAGTTATATCACGATTTACAATGTTTTTGATTTCAACCATATGTCCATACCTAGGATGAGAAGGGTCAGTGACAATACCATCCGGAGATGCACCGATGAAAGGGTATTTTTCGTGAGGAATACATCCAAAATCTGACAATTTTGCGGAAAACATATCTTCATAAATGGCCGCAGTTATTGGCTCATATTTCACGCCCCAATGCATAGAGTTTTCAGTATTAACATTTCCATATTGATTTTCTAAGACAAGCGGTTTACATTTTTCATAGATGAGACTATTTCGCTGTGCTTCCGACCCAAGGGCTTTTGAAATATTACTTGCGGTAATCATATTGTATCGTTTTTCATACCATTCCCGTGTTCTCTGTTTTATTTGTAAAACACGTGATATTCTAGATAAACTCGCAGATATATCTAACCCGACAACATCCGCACGTTCATCATCTATCGCACATTGTCTAGGGGGTATCATACTATATTCATCCATATATTTATCATATGAGCTATATACAAACTTGACGGCTTCTTTGTAATCTTCATCCGTATCGTCGCATATATTTGCATCATTCCATACGCCAAATAAATAGGTCGCTATATCATCGCATAATAATGCGGAGAACTTGGGGTCGGACATTTTCACAATCTGGCCATACAAATATTCTTCGATCATTTCGAGGACCGTTTCTTCCAAGTCTTCTATTTCTTTTTCGTCCAAAGCATCCAACCAAGTTTCCACATTTGTATCGTCATTCGATGATATATCTATTTCAGACGAAACGGTAGAGAGTTCTTCTATATTTTCGCTTTCGGTATTCATTTCTATAATTGTATATTTATTAATAAACAATTATGTTTAGATTATTTATTCAATTTTATATAGTATTGGTATAATACTCAAACACCTACGCTCGTTCCGAGCTCCGCCGTTTCCGACTGATTCTTTTCCGAGATACGCTTTGGGGTTAATGACTTCAACGTACTAACTCGTTTGCTATCGATAATTTTCAATGTAAATGTATGATTCGTGCTATTAAAAAACAAAGCAGGAATACTATTAATCTCGCCACTTTCTTTGTCATACACAACGTCTTTTGTTTTTTGCAATTTCGACTTTTCCAAACAACTTACGAAAAATATCTTCAAGTTTTTTATCTCTTTCGCAGAATAATTATGGTCTTTACCGTATTTTTCGGCAAATGCATGCAATTTTTGGGTTTTTACCGTTTTATCCAATTTGTTCCATGAATCACATTTATTTTTCTGTTTTTCATTTTCAAGCAATTCATCAATTGCGTTCATATTCACAGCATTTGTATAGGTAATTGGTGTAGACGTATTGGAAGAGAGCATATTCTAACAGTATTATCTTTATATGATATATTATATATTGTTTTATTTTTATCTTGTTTTACAATATATATTTATTTACGATAGTATATTTGCATTCGAGGATAATAAAAACAAAACAAATAATATATAATGAGTAAAATAATTTCCTTTTCCTACGATAATAAATCTTCGTCTGAATCAACAATAAACCAGAAACTAACCAAGAAAACCCGACCCAAAGTATTCCCCATCAAGAATGTGAGAACTCCGGAAACCATAATAGATAATGGTGAAATAGAATTGTTAGAAGATAAATCGGCCGGTGATTCGAGACTGTCCACTATGGAAAAAGAAAAATCAAAAAGAGTGGTTACAAATACCAAAAAATGGCAATTTACTGAAGAAGATTATACGACGGAAAATCAATTGTTATTATTAAAAACTATCCAAAAAACGAACAATCCTCAAACAATGACGACCGATCCGAGCTCCGGGGTTACTGAAAAACATGTGCAGTGTGTATTACAACAACTCAACCAAAAAATATCGGGTTATAAATCACAAGACATACACAAACAATTATATAATCCCATCCGGTTTGTTTCATTGGAACGTGTAATAGAATTACTTATTGCATCTAATTTACAATGCCATTATTGTAAAAAAGATGTAAAAGTTCTCTACGAAATAGTAAGAGAACCTTTACAATGGACATTAGACCGTATAGATAATGAATCCGGTCACAATACGGGAAACCTATTTATTGCATGTTTATCATGCAATTTACGCAGAAAAACCATTTATCATGAGCGATATGTAATGACTAAAATATGCACGAATGTATTGAAACTGTCATAAATAACAATGGCTAAAAACCTACATAAAAATAATGTGTCAAAAATACTATTTAGGCGAAATGTCTGCCAATACAAGAACGCCGAAGCGAGAATTAACCGGAGAAGGAGAACCACTGAAGGTCGCTGAAATATTACCACATCATATAGAAATTGACAAAAAACTCGACTACTTTTATCAGACCAAAAAAATACCCAATATAATCATTTATGGCTCAAACGGAACCGGAAAAAAAACAATCATTTATAGCTTCTTAAATAAAATATATCATTCAGATAAACAAAAAATAAAATCCAATGTAATGATTGTGAATTGCGCGCATGGTAAAGGTATAAAGTTTATTCGGGAAGATTTGAAATTATTTGCAAAAACAAATGTGCATTTTAATAACGGAATATTATTCAAATCCATTGTTCTCCTAAATGCCGACTTTTTAACTATAGATGCACAATCTGCATTGCGACGTTGTATAGAATTGTTTAGTCATACAACCCGTTTTTTTATCATAATAGAAAACAAAAATAAGTTGCTGAATCCGATATTGTCTAGATTTTGCACTATTTATGTTCCAGATTATATGGTGGATGGAAAAATAGTCAATCTACATGAATATTTTTTAAACCAAAAATATCCGTTTGAAGACATATCAAATAAAAAACAATCGTATATTTCACATAAACTAGATATTTGCTTTGCGAGAACGCCGGAGCTCGGAACGAGCGTAGGTATTCGAGGATTATCCGGAGATAATTTATTATCGAAGGATAATAGTAATCGGGCATCCTTACAAAAATCGCCTAGTAATACCCAGTCATTGGACGCATTATCTTACGAAGAAAATACATCTCCGGATAATCCTCGAACACCTGCGACAGTTCCGAGCTCCGGTGCTATCGCCAAACATACCACGTATTTAACAACAAATAATTTAAATGATTTAGTATGTCATTTTTATGAACACGGGTTCTCCTGTTTAGATATAATGGAATGGATAGAACAAACACCACTGATTGATATAGAACATAAACCCACTATTGCAATGAAATATCATAAAATAAGACGTGAGTTTCGTTGTGAAAAAATGCTAATGTTTTTTTTGTTATTATCTATAAAACGTTTTGTGTAAAAAACGTATAAATACTTTGTCTATAACTAATTATAGACAAATGGACGATTTCGTTTTATCAAACTTACAAGAATCGCGAAATGAATGGTGCAGTCGCTTATTAAGTATTTTATGTCCTTTAGTAATAGAGGGTATTCGTTCTATTTATAGCGAGGCCTGGAATATGTGTGTAGCGAATGGTGAAGTAACGAAGTATTTAATGACTTTTCAAAACCTTTTATCTCGCGTAGATAAATGGAACTCTGTAATTATAGAAGAAGAGCGAAAACGAATTATTGAACGCAGTGGATGCAATTATTTAGAAGATTTAATAACGTGTGTTCATATTATTCAGCTCAAGGTTCTCACTTGTATTCGCGTAGGAAACAAACAGAAAAAGATTGATATATCCATTCCTAAATTGGACCATTTTATCCACAAAGTATACATAAATGTTGCGCGAAAAGTCTATAAAAACGTCTATTTATTTGAACGCAATATAACATCATTAATGGTCCAAAAAAATAATAGAGAACTTGAACAAATTGTGCAAGAATGCATTCTGGTTGCTATACGAGAAAGTATTCCAACAGAAGCCATTATTCGTGCCTATATGGACGAAAGTATTGAGCACGAAGAAGAAGTCATTATAGAGAACTTGGTGGAACCTGGCGAAAAATCCGAAGACAAGATCGTGCAAAAAAAACCAGAACCAACTGCGGACCCGATTGACCCATCCAGTGAAAAAATAGAAGAAACGATTGTTACACCAGTTACACCTGGTGTGAAAAACCTGGATGAAGAGAACCCTGTTACTCGTATATCTTTCAATGATTTTGATTCTGTAATGGATCCATTATCAAACAAAATAGAAAATGTCAATGCGCCTAAAACGGAAGAACGATTAGAAGCCATTAGTGCAGACCGGTATTTCAAACGTAAGTTGGAAGAAGAAAGCGATGATGACGATGATGACCGTATTAAAATACATACCGAGCCGATTGATTTGAGTGGATTTGATATATTGGATATGGATGGAACTCCTATAAAGTCCGCACCGGAAGAGGACAATATATCATTGGATATCGAGGAATTGTTATAGACATCTCCAAGTGCATGGAAGACCCTATAGATATTTAATTATTACACAATAATAAAATAATTTATTAACACATATTAACTATGAATATTATTCCAAAGAACCGATTATCCTTCGATAACAAATTATCTCCGGATAATCCTCGAACACCTGCGCTCGTTCCGAGCTCCAGCGTTCTCGCAATACCAAATTATAAAGAATTTGTTGAAACTGTAGATATATATACTACAAGAAAGCCTATGCGCGTTTCTCGTTCCGATATTGCATCCCCTTCTAATAAACTGTTAGAAAACGACGATTTTACGTATGAACCAACCGAATATATATATCTAACCACTTCGCCAACGTGTAATTCAACCTATATGACTATGCCACCTACACAATTGCCTCTTATTTCAACCGACAATGCAAATACATATGATAAAAACATGTATTATGCAACCATTTCCGTATCGGGCGTTTGTTTTTTCATCGTGTTTTTCTATTTATATAGATTGTATTATGTAAATCGATACAAAATACAAAAAATACAGAATACCAAACATTCAACTCGTGCCACTTATCAGTATGAATATAATAGTCAGTTTTGATAATGATATATAATGTATTAGCAACGAATACCTACGAGAACCCGCGTTCTCGCAAATGCGTTTAATATCTTGTGAAAACTTCGGCGTAAAATGTATTATGGAACAAGTTTTCATTCTAGCTATATCAATTACTTTAGTATTTTTTGTGCTAAAAATTGTAGAAATGAAGTATTTAGACAAAGAAGTGAAACCTTTTAAATTGATTTTCAGAGATACAATTATCGTATTTGTATCTTCCATGTCGGCGTCATTTGGCTATTTTTATTTCAATAAACATATTCACGACTTTTTCAATATTATGACCAATACACCCACGCTCAGCACTGCAGCAAATACCCCGGTTTTTACGGATGAACCCGGGTTTTAATGTCTGGATGTAAGGCCATTATCACACAATATATAATATTTGTCTATGTCACTTTCTTTCATTGGACACGGTGGAACGGTATTTTCTAGGGTGTTTGTTTGATAATACACTTCCTGGCTGATACCAGTTTCATCATAAAAAATATCCCAAATAAATAAAACAACTCGTTTTATAGAATTATCTTCGCGATGGTGTAATATATCACCTATACAATATTTTGGTTTCTTCATAATAAACCAAAATACATTATATTTATGTATTTTTAGTATATATATGCAAGACCCTAAACCGAAACGGAAATATACACGTAAGGTAAAACCAGAGGTTGTCATAACGCCGGAGCGAGGGGATGATACAAATACTAGTCAAAAACGGTCGTCGCCTTCAAAATCGCCGATTAAACTCAGGAAAAATGAAATATATGCAAATCTAATGGGAGAACTATTGGCTATAATGGTCAAAAAGGGCGATACTATACGTGCAAGAGTGTATCGCAGAGCACAGGAATCCATTCTAGCTATACAAGAAGATATTTATACCCCCGCTGATTTGGCGAATAAACCCGGAATAGGTCCTATTATATTGGAAAAACTGAAAACATACGATGAAACTGGAACATTGGATATTTTAGAAAGAGAAAAGGAGAACCCGGAAAATATTTTAAGCGATGTATATGGCGTTGGACCGAAAAAGGCGAAAGAACTGGTTGCTAAAGGGATAACCTCTATAGCACAATTAAGAGAACAACAAAACGAAGTTCTCAATGAAGTCCAAAAAACGGGCCTTAAATACTACGAAGATATACAAGAAAAAATCCCCCGGGCCGAAATAGACGAATATGCCGCTATTTTCCAATCCGCCCATGATACCGTAACCAAAAAAACGGAAATGAAATATGAAATAGTGGGTAGTTATCGCCGAGGCGCAGCCTCTTCTGGTGACATAGATGTGATTATAACTGCCGAATCAGCGACTGCATTTAACGAGTGGATTGACGAGCTTTTATCAACTAAAATAATCATCGAGATTCTCTCCCGAGGGAAATCCAAATGCTTAGTTATAACACGACTAAAGGAGGGCTATCGCGCCCGGCGCGTGGATTTTTTATATACTACACCAGAGGAGTATCCTTTTGCAGTTCTCTATTTCACTGGAAGCAAGGGATTTAATGCGACCATGCGTGGGTTTGCATTGACAAAGGGATTATCGCTAAATGAACATGGATTATCAAAAATGGTGGACAAGAAAAAGGAGGAAAAACTTTCCCTAAATATTGTGGATGAACGGGGAATCTTTGATTATTTGGGATTGGTATATAAAAAACCCAATGAGCGTATCGATGGTCGCGCAGTTGTCTCGAAAGACGGTAAGGCTTCTGTTTCTCCTGTTATAGAAAATGAGGAAGAACCCCCGATTGCACAAAAAACGGTGGAAAATAATGTGCCTAAATCTTTGTCCGACCAAAAGAACAGTTCTCAAAAACCCCCCAAAAAAACGCGGAAAAACACAACCAAAAAACTTCCTAAAGTTCCAAAAGATCCAAAAGAATTGGAATCCTTTTGCGCGGATTTTTTGAAACAAAAAAGGGAAGAAAAAGAGGGGGATGAAAAAGTGATGGAAGGAAAAGAGGGGGGTCCTGAAACGCCTAAATATTCTTTGGAAGAACCCAAATCTATTTTGAAAAAGGAATCCATGGGAGAACTTCCTAAAGGACCTACTATTAAAAAATCACGGAAAAACAAAACCGTAAAAATTGCTAAAGAACCTATTATTATAGAACCCGAACCTCTTTCCCCTATTGAAATATTACCAGGTTCTCCTAAATTGCAAGATGTTATAGAATTGCCCGATGCAACTATTCCTAAATGTTCTGAAACAAAAATAGAATCCGTATCCAAAAAATGTCGGAAAAACAAAACGGAAAAACTTCCTAAAGAACCTAAAAAGTCAAAAAAAGGGACGAAAAAAATATCCGAAAAACCAATGGATATAAAACCAACTTCACAAGAAATACAATCGCCGGAAACTATGCCTAAACAATCGCCTAAACAATCCAATGGAAAATCCGAAGAAACGGCTAAACATCATATCCAACAATTCAAAAATGTAGGTATAACAGTTCTCGAAAACCTGTCGCAAGAAGACTTGGCAAATATGCTGACAGTAGCCAATGCCAACTATTACAATGAGAAAGGTGGGCTAATGACAGACAATGAATATGATATTGTAAAGGAATACATTGAAAAGAAATACCCGAAGAATGAAGTCATACAACAAATAGGAGCACCTATTGCAGACCGCGTAAAGAACAAAGTCGTATTGCCATATGAAATGTGGTCGATGGATAAAATCAAACCGGATTCCAATGCACTCGGTGGATGGGTGAAAAAATACCCCGGTCCATATGTTCTCTCATGTAAATTGGATGGAGTGAGTGGATTGTATTCCACAGAAGGCCCTTCGCCTAAATTGTATACCCGGGGCGACGGAAAAGTGGGCCAAGATGTCAGTTTCTTATTGGCCTCATTAAAACTTCCGAAAGAAAAAGGTATTGTGGTTCGCGGTGAGTTCATTATTCCTAAAAAAGTATTTGCGGAAAAATATGCCGAACAATTCGCCAATCCCCGGAATCTGGTTTCTGGTATAGTCAATTCCAAGAAAGCCGACGAAAAAACGGGCGACCTTCACTTTGTGACATATGAAGTTATTATGCCACAGATAAAGCCCAGCGAACAAATCGCTAAACTGAAAGCCACTGGGTTTGAAGTGGTCCAGAATGAGACCCGGGAAACCCTATCCAATGAATCTCTCTCCGAAGTATTGGTGGATTGGCGCACCAATTACGAATATGAAATTGATGGTGTTATTGTCACCAATGATGCTATATATCCTCGTATTTCCGGAAATCCCGACCATGCATTCGCATTCAAAATGGTGCTTTCCGACCAAAAAGCCGAAGTAAAAGTAGTAGATGTTCTATGGTCCCCGAGTAAAGACGGTTTCCTAAAACCCCGGGTCCGCATTGAACCCGTAAGGTTGGGCGGTGTTATGATAGAATATGCTACGGGATACAATGGCAAGTTTATAGAAGAAAATAAAATCGGGATAGGGGCAACGGTAGAAATCATCCGGTCGGGCGATGTTATACCGAAAATCCTAAAGGTTATTGTTCCGGCCGAAAAAGCCAAAATGCCGGCGGAGTCATACAAATGGAATGAAACCCATGTAGATGTATTACTCGAGAACGCAGAGGATAATGCGACGGTGCAAGAGAAAAATCTGACGGCGTTTTTTAGCCATTTAGAGGTGGATGGATTAAAAGCCGGAAATATCAAAAAACTGATGGCGGCAGGATATGACACGATACCGAAGATTTTGGCTATGACCAAAGAAGATTTTGCGAAAGTCGGATACAAGACCTTGGCGGATAAATATGTGGAAAATATCCGCGAAAAAGTGGCGAGCGCCGGCGTGGTAGATTTGATGGTTGCATCGGGGACAATGGGCCGCGGATTAGGTGCGAAGAAAATCGAGCCGATTTTAGAGGCACATCCTGATATATTGGTTTCCAAGGAGGGCCCTGCTATAAAAATTGCAAAAGTAAAATCTGTGAAAGGAATAGAAAACAAGACAGCGACACTGTTTGTGGAGAACATACCGCGTTTTGTAGAGTTTTTAGAGACAATTGGTCAATCGGAGAAGCTTACGGGGGCTCCGCCCCGGTTGCGCGATAGCGCCAGTGTGGGAGTGGAGGTTGATACATCCAATCCATTGTATGGCAAGAAAATCGTTATGACGAAAGTGCGTGATGCGGAAATCATCCGGGAATTGAAAGCCCGGGGCGCAACGCTGGAAGATACTATAGGATCAAAGACATTTGTGCTTATAGTGAAGTCAATGAATGATGTGTCCAATAAGACGAAATATGCAGTGGAACATGGAATACCGATTATGACACCGGATGAGTTCAAGTATAAGTATTTTGTATAGTGAAACATACACACTATTTATGGAGTATGATAAAGTGACATAAGTTGTAAAGTAAACGATCATAATTATACTATTTCAGATATATTTATAAATAGTGAGGGTTGTGCAGTCAAACTGATATTATCACCTTACCATTAGAACCTGTTGATGGAATGACAAATAATATAAGTAATTTAGGCGAAAATAATATAAGTAATTTAGGCGAAAATAATATAAGTAATTTAGGCGAAAATAATATAAGTAATTTAGGCGAAAATAATATAAGTAATTTAGGCGAAAATAATATAAATAATTTAGGCGAAAATAATATAAGTAATTTAGGCGAAAATAATATAAGTAATTTAGGCGAAAATAATATAAGTAATTTAGGCGAAAATAATATAAGTAATTTAGGCGAAAATAATATAAGTAATTAAATCAAATAAACGTGTTTATTATTTATTTCTAGCACCCAATAGTCATTATGAAATACCATTACAAATTAATTTTATTTATACTTTTATTTATACTTTTACTTACAATGAACAATTAAATAAAAAGGGTCAATGGTATTTTAGTTATTTAGGCATATAATTTAAATATATACCAGGTGGTTTATTAGTATAATTATTTTTTTTGTATTTAAAATTATATTTAGGAAATATATAAAATGCCGACTAGACGTTTTACCCAACTTACTGCTGGAGCTTTGACCGTTACAAGTGATTTGGTGTCCATTGAAAATGGAAAAACCCTTACGTTAGGAAAAAGTGGTGTTGATGATTCGGACGCTGTAAACTTATTTCAGCTTAGAGCCGTAGAATCCAAAGTTGATGCAATAACCGCAGGTAGCGATGCACTTTCTGACACATTAAGAGAAGTTAAGGAGATTGCGGCGGCGGTAGATGCAGCAAACCTCGCGAGTATTAACACTACTATTACAACTTTATCAAATGATGTGTTTAAATCAGCACATGTCGCTTTAAGCGCTTCAGTTGTTCCAGACGAAGCACCCCCCTCACCTATGCCTTCGAGTATTAAAAATGCACTTTTAGAAGATGGATGGTATTTCAAAAACACAGGACCTGATACTAGTCAAAGAAAAATTAATTGGTACTTGCCTGCTCCTTCAAACGCTACTGGTGTAGCAACTATGGAAAGTCTTGCTGAAATAGATTTGGCTGTTTACTTGGCTAGTAAAACTTCAACACCTTTTGTTACTGTTTACACTAAAACCAAACCAGGAGGAGACAATCAAGCCAGTTGGTATCATTCTAAACGTACATATGTATTGCTAAATAGTGGTCTAACATCGGGAAACGAAAAAAATTATTTATTTAGAGCGCGTCTCTCTAGTGGTAATGCAGTAGGAACTCAACCAGGTCGTAAAGCAGTTGATTTAGAAATAGAAAACTTTACCACTTCAATTGGCTCTGATGCTACACCACAAGACGAAATTTTGGCTATATCTGTAGGCACCAATTCTGCTGCCGCTGCAGGTAATGTAGAGTTTGTTCTTAGTTCAGTGAAAGTGTTCAGTTCAAATGATAATGTGAACTATGTTTTCAGCAACAATGATCCTTTAACACAACTTATTGTTTCTAAGGTTAACGAGTTGTATACACAAGCATTTAATGAACCGGCTCAGTTTCCTTAATCTCTGAACGTATGGGATAAAATCACATAGTGTAGCATATACACTGGACATATGAACTATAATGCCAAATAGCATCGGTTCATAGTTTCAAATGTTAAAATATATTATTAACTATAATAATATATTGTTTGAATATATGAGATTTTATACAGACATTGGGAGAACACTGGAGTCTGGAACGAGCATTGGAGTTTGTAGAGGGACCAGAGAGTATTTATCATCGCAGATAAATACGCTCGGTCAGATCTCAGGCGTTCTCACAAAATATTTGGCGTAAATACTTACTTAAAGATATAGTATATATATTTTATTACTTATACAATGTATTTCAACACGCATTATATTGTTTTTTTATCACTTTTATATTTTGCGGGGGCATTGGGGTTTCATAGCATTTCCAAATGCTTACGACCGGCGTTCTCGCCATATTCCACCGCCTACACTCCCCTATTTGTGTGCAATAACTGTCATTGCAATGAGGCGAATATTACAACACCCGAAATTGTAACCAATGATGCATTATTGCCAAGTTCTCAAGAACCGACCGACGACCCCGAGTTTCGTCCCAATTTACCCTATTTGAATGCGCAAGATAAAATGATCCTTGCAGCCGGAGGGATGATACAAAAACAATATAGAGATGGATATAGCTGCTCTGGGTCCGTTGTTGTAGATATCAAATGTTCTCCGGATATGGTGTTTGATGCTTTAACCCAAATCGCAATGTATGAATATATGATTCCTATTGTCAAATCATCTAAAATAATAAGTAGTGATGGTATTGATACACTAGCCGAGTTTACTCTGACTAGATTGTTATTGCGGGCTACTGTAAAACATACAGTTTTGCAAAACCAGCGAATATTGAAGTTTATGTTAGATAAAAATCAAGTGAACCATGTAGTCAAAGAAGCGAAAGGATTTTGGAATGTTCAAACTCCGACGGATCGGCCATCGGGGTATAGTCGGGTGTATTTGAGTGCGCAAGTTATTACAGATAACATGGTTCCGCCGATGATATTGGATTATGCTGTCAGTCGTGCATTATCGAGAGCTACCAAATGGTTGAAACCGTACTTTATTGAAATAATGAATGAATAGATGGTCGTATGGGAGAACCAGTTTATAGATACGTATATAAAATTAATATGCATTGTTATAATATAACACTGATTATGCAGTCATTTATTATAATTCAAATAAATCTAAAGATTAAATTACAGTATATGTAGCTATAATTTAATCTACCATCTATGTCATTCTGTTGCAATATCAATTTCCAATCTCAATTTTGTTATATCAATGGAGAACCTATACATGTATTGGAATATATCAAACAAAATACCAAACAAAAAATAATTTGTCAAAAAGGCCACGCACTCGTTTTAGCAAATGGAACTATACGAAAACCTCACTTTAGACATAAAAATAGCAATGATGTTGGCGGATCTCCTATGACTGAATGGCATTGTGAGTGGCAAGGAAACTTTGTTAGAACCGAAGAACAGTTTCTGATGAAGCCTGAACAAATCAAAGAACGGCGAGCTGATGTAGTACTCAATGCGACGACCGTATTAGAAATACAACATAGTAACATTGATAAGTGTGAAGTTGATAATAGATTACATGACTATCAGTTGCATGGGGTTCAACTTACTTGGGTTATAGATGGAAATGGGGGTTCTATTGCTGTAAACAAGCTTGAATATTCAAATAGAGTGTATCTGGAGTTTATATCAGACTTTTGGAAATATGAAAGTTTTATGAGCTATGAAACTATTTTTATAGATATAGATGGTATTATATACAAAATCAATCCGAAAAAAGTGAAAAGTCGTATGGTTGATGCAGAGAACGGACAACCAAAACAAGCGTTTATTGAATCTTTAAAAACCAATACTGATATTTGGACAAATGAAGAGCCTATGCAATGTAATTTGTTTATTAGACAACAAGGTGCTGGAAATGGAAAAACATACGGAATTATCCGAATGTTAGAAGATGATGTAAATTCTCATTATAAGACATTTATTTATATAACAAAACAACATTCTGCGAAACATATCATCAAAACCGAGTTTGAAAACCAACAGAAAAAATTTAGATATTTAACAGATATTACTATAATAGAATCCCCTGACAAGAAAAAATATATTATAAAATATTTCAACATAAAATCAAATATGAATTGTCAGATTATAATTGCAACAATTGATGCATTTACTTGGTCGATTGGCAATAAAAACCATAAACATTTAGACAAGTTTGAAGGGTTAATTTACTCTATTATAGATGAACATATAGAAACAAAAAAATGCGGAACTATTACATTTGGAGGAGTAAATCCTAAATTGAATAAAGAAACGTTATTGGTAATTGATGAGTTTCAAGACCCGCCTGAATATTATGCACAAGCAATCATAAAGATTATGCTAAATACATATATTGATGCGTTTATTGTAGGAGACAGATTACAGAGCATTAGTAATGAACAGAATGCATTCACGTATTTTTGGCTAAATGAGTTTCCGTCAATTAATACTATCAAATTGGAACCTACAAATATTTGTAGAAGATTTATACATCCAAAATTGGTAGATTTTGTAAACTTTATGATACCATTTGACAAATACAGTTTGCCCCCAGTTACACCATACGACGAATATAGTGGTAAATGCATTAATCCACTTGAATTCATTACGAGGATTCATAATTTTATTGATGCTAAAAGTGAAAAAAATAATTATGAATATGAGAACAAAATAACAGACGAAGTCGAAAACATTATGGCATATTATGAAAAAGAAGTAATCGCAAATAATAGAGTTCCAGAGGATTTTTTATTGGTAACTCCATTTACCAAAAATAACCCACTAGTAGATGCTTTAACATTGGCTATTAATATGTTTTGGAAAAATAAGTTTTCAAATGACATAGAATGTATGAAAAAATGGAAATCTGATGCAAATATAGATGAGTATTATAGATATGCTATATTCCATAAATCGGAAGACGGATCATCTATTGATTTATCAGAGTCGGAATATTCTACACGGATAGTTTCGTGTCATTCATCTAAAGGAGATGGGCGTAAAATAGTATTTATAGTAGAGTTTAGTGAAGGCTCATTAAAATGTTTCAGTCATTTATCAAACAATTTGGTATATGATTCATTATTACATGTTGGTTTAACTAGAATGAAAGAAAAGTTGTATATTTGTTATGCAAATAATAATGATACCATATCACAAAAAATAAATGAATACCGACGAAGCATTGGAGAAGTATGTAAGGAATTATTGCCTACTATGGATATTAGTAATAAAATAAAGTACATTGATATTATTCGTGAAAATGCAAGAATATCGTATGAATTATTTAATACTGAGATAATACAATCTACTACATTGGAACAGTATTCTGATTCTGAAAACGAGAAGAAGATTGTCGATATGGGAAACCACAATATACGATATTCTTCGTTATTAATATCTATATATTTAGAAATAATCAATAAAGAACAAAATAATAGTGCTGATAAACGCCAGTTAAAAGCAATATTCCATAAAGTGTGTTCTTCAAATATCAAACGCGTAATGAATATGAAAGAATATTTTAAACTGTTACACGAGAAACCTAAAGATGACATTCCTAAATATTACATTCCTATATTAAAGGTTTCGGACAAAGGAAGGGATTATCTGTCATATTTTGAAATTATTTACCACACTATTTCGCATGTGCAAAGTAAAATGAGTAATTTAATTAGAGAAAATACACAAATAACATTATGTCCATTAGAATGTATTATATTGCATTATATGATAGAAATTGTTGAAAGAAAAATACACTCATCCATTAGTATAATTGATGTATATGATATTGTAGATATTTATAGCAATAGTTTTAGCAATGAATGTATTGGACATGAAACGTGTTTGTGTAAAACACAATTTTGTAAAGTAAACCAAATAAGCACCACTAAAGTTGACAAGACAAAACTATTTCTTAAACATCATTTTGAACAAATAACTAAAATAAAAACAGCGATGGATATATTATATTCAACATATTCAAATATAAGTTGGTTATTCAGCCATAGTGGTAAATACAATGGAAACAGTTCATTTGCTATTAATAACAGATTTAATTTCGTTGGGTATGATAATGAAACAGTAGTTATTTGCTATGTAAAACCGCAATTCAATTCACTAAACTATAATGAAATATTGCTTCATAGTATATTTGATACACATTTCATACATAATATATTACCGAGTACCGAGAATTCTAATTATATAAGGTTCAATGGTAAGAAAGTAATTACATGTATTCTTACATTAGACAGAGAGGAACCTTATTACATTGAATGGAAGGATTCGGAAATGAACAATATTATAGTAACTAAAAAAGACATAATTGTAAAACAAATACAATATGGTATTTTAGAAAAATATAAACAAGAAACAAATGGTATTTATTACTTTTATACTTATTGGAGAACGCATTGTCCTGAAAAAGATAAAACCCCATTGAACTTTATGGCATTTTTACAAGAAAAGCTAAAAGACGAAAAAAAAAAGATTAGTACACCTAGTTATATATACGATTTTTTTAAGCAAATTGAGTTTGAACTGAATATATGCAAAAGTAATAAAAAAAAAGAAACGCTATTACAAGACTACGATGATACTGTCTATTTTTCGTCAAAATTAAATGAAGTATTGGAAACTTCAGTAAAAAGGTATTTAGGTATGAGTATTGACGAAGAAGATAGCGACGATGAGTAGAGTAATTGGAAATATTTTATATAAATAGCATAAAATTATTGATAGTTATATATTTACACCTTTTTACATTTCAAACGCCGATTATTGATAATAAAAATTATATAAAATATAAAAGTATAAATATAATAAGTAATATATAACATGACTTACGGCTATATTTACAAAATACAATTTCCAAATGGAAAACATTATATCGGACAAACAACTACGTCATTAGACCAACGAACGAAAGAACATAAATGCTGTGCTAAAAGTGGCGATACAAAATGTCTGTATAATGCATTAAGAAAATATGATATGATAGATACATTTGAACTTATTGAAATAGATACAGCAGATACATTAGAAGAATTATGTGAAAAAGAAATTATTTATATTCAAGAATATAAATCATATTATATGGATGGAAATGGATATAATATGACGTTTGGCGGAGAAGGAACTAACGGATATGTTTATACGGAAGAGGATAGGCAACGAAACAGTGAAAGACAGAAAAAACGATTTGAAAATCCAAAAGAGAGAGAAAACCTAATTATATCCCAAAAAAAATATTGGGAAAACCCAGAATCAATAAAAAAACACTGTGAAAGAATGAATAAACGTTTTGAAGATAATCCAGAATTAAACGAAATAATGAGTGAATCACAAAAAAAACGATTTGAGAAACCAGAAGAAAGAGAAAAACACTGTGAAAGGATGAAAAAACGATTTGAAGATAACCCAAATCTAGCAAAAGAGCAAAGTGAAAGAATGAAAAAACGATTTGAAGATAACCCAGAATTAAAAGAAAAGATGTCTCAATTACAAAAAGAATACTGGGAGAATCCAGAATCAAGACAACTAATGAGTGAAAAAAAGAAAAAATATTACGAAGACAACCCAGAAGCAAGCCAAAAACATAGTGAAGCACTAAAAAAATATTATGAAAACCCAGAAGCAAGACAAAAGAATAAAGATGCACAGAAAAAAAGTTATGAAGATAACCCCGAATTGAAAAAAAAAATATTAGACTCAAAGGGTCAAAATAAACCGTTTGATGTATTTACAAAAGACGGCACATTTATACATACATTTGCTTACCAATACGAAGCAAAAGAATATTTACAAAATAACTATAATGCATCTTCAACTATAAAAATCGGTCAAGTTTTAGAAGGGAACAGAATGTCTTCTGCTGGATTTATATTTAAATATAAGTAAAACTCGCATTTAACCCTGAAAATTAAATGTAAAATATGTAATGGCAACATCAAATAATTATTTTTTATATCATAGCACACCCCTAGAGAAATACATAAAATAACAATATAAAGTTAAATAAGTTATATTGTTAAATGGAGACTGAACTCAACATGGAAACCCAAAGTGTAATATCCGATATTACAGATGTATGCACTACTACAAACAGCATATCTTCCGGTGATATAATCAAAAAGGTAGATGAAATACGCGCAAAAACCGAAACCGAATTAAATAAACTAACTATAGACACATTAAAAGAAAAATGCAAAGAGCTTACTATTCCCAGTATTTCAAAAATGAAGAAACCCGAATTGGTTCAAGCCCTATTAGCTGAATATATGAAACTATGGTCGGTATTATCCAAAGATAAAAAGACGAATGACCTAAAAAGTATTTGCAAAACATACAATATAAAAGGGACTGCTGGATTAAAAAAAGAAGAAATATGTTTATTGATTTTACAGTATTGTTCCGTCAATTTGATTTTTAAATTAGACTTTGCAAAACTGCAGGATGAACCATCTGCAAAACTGAAACCTGAACCTGTTACTAGTGGAAAAACACCCGAAGATGATATATCATCCAATAATGCGGGAAAACCAAAACTGAGCGCAATAGAAGAATTGGAAAAGCAACGATTGGAAATCGAAAGTAAATTGACCGAAGAATTGAACAAACAAAAAAAGATAGAAGAAGATGAGAAAAAGGCAAAACTGGAACAAGAACAACAGCGCATAGAGGAAGAAAAGAAAAAAGAAAAAGAAGAATTAAAGAAAAAGAAACAATCCATACCAAAACAAGTAAGACTAATTGTATGGAATCATTATATTGGCGAAGATATTATTAAACATAGATGTTTATGTTGTAAAAAAGTAATAATTACTAACACCAATTTTGATGTGGGGCATGTATTAAGTGAAAAAAATGGCGGAACGCATGAAATAAACAATCTAAGGCCGATATGTGGAGCGTGCAATCATTCTATGGGAACAGAAAATATGGTAGATTTTGTAGTTAAATATGGATTGTATATTGGATGAGCTTTACTATTTACAAAATTGAAAATATTTTAAATAGTTTTAATTACCATAATTCAATAACATTAAAATGACTAGTTCTATGTTGAAAATGCTTAAATCGCAAAATCCAGATAAAGAATACCCTTCTAATTTAGGTATGAAATGGAACGAAGATGAAGAAACCATGTTGTTAGAAGAACTAAATGATAATGTGGATATTGAAACTATATCAAGAAATCACAACAGAACAATCGGCGGAATTAATGCAAGACGCAGGGATATCGCATATAGACTATATTTGAAAAATATTTCTATGGAAGAAATAATAGAAAAAACAAAATTAGACAAGGAATGTATAAAACAAACAATAGATAAAAAAACATGCAATTCAAAAAAACCGATAGACAAAGTATCTTCATTAGAAAGCGAAATTGTAGAAATGAAAAATGAAATTAAGGAATTAAAAAATACAGTCAAAGAATTGGTTGAAATGATAAAAGCCATTTATGAGTTTGAAGACGTATAAAACTATCGTTTACACCTTTTCTCATTTAAAACGCCTATTATTTACTCCAGTCATTCAAATTACGGCATAAAGGGCATAATTGGGTTCTGTTATTATTTATGAACCCTTCCTTCGTAATATTATACCAGCAATCATTACAAACCGTATGATTACATATTAGTATTATCATAATTTTTTTTTCAAAACATACACAACAATCGTCTAGTTGATTTGTATATGTATGTTTTCCCATTTGAATCGCACAATTCATACACATTCCATTATGACAAAATGACACCCGTTTCGGTTGTTTTACATGACAATATTTATAATTTCTACATTCAACGAGAATGCAACAATTAGAAGGACAATAACCATTATGTTCTCTATGACCACATACACATACTTCATTATATTCATCGGTTTCTTCATTAAAACATTCGCAAGCACATTGTATTAAACATTCTCCATTACCAGTACACGATGTCATTTTAATCTAGTTAATTGTAATATTTTATATTATAATTAAATCAATTTTATATAAACCGTGCGTTTTACACCTTTTTACATTTGAAACGCCGATTTTCTAGTGATAAAAATAATTAAAAATGTAAAATCAACAGGCGTGATTACTCTACGTGCTTGGCTTAACGCCTTAACAAAAAATTAATTTATAACAAAATTATTTGTAAAGGTTTTTGTTCTGGATTCATATTGTGGTCATACATATATGGAAATCCTGGCAAATCAGCATTGAAAGGAGGTGATAAACCATTAATTTTTGATAGTTGAATTTTATCAGGACCGACAAAATTATAAGTTAAATCGTGTGTTTTAACACGTTTTAAATTAAATAAATGTTTTATTTTGTTTACTGAATTCATTTCTAATATCATATTACTGAAGTCTAATTCTTCGGTTTCTATAGATATTTGTTTTGTTTGAACTAATTGTATAACACTGTCAACACAGGTCCCTCTACGCCTAGCAAAATACTCCGAATAATTAATATAATTAATAGTAATTACAAAATTACTGTGCATCTTTTTTAAAATTTCTACGCTTTGTTGAACTGTTTTTA
>Ga0214921_10001752_pt1 | contig 36489 bp, 43 predicted proteins | sample LL1505_MetaG_FD_177992 | JGI IMG/M metagenome (GOLD analysis project Ga0214921, IMG submission 177992) | Freshwater microbial communities from Lake Lanier, Atlanta, Georgia, United States - LL-1505 | ecosystem: Environmental > Aquatic > Freshwater > Lake | place: USA: Georgia | collected... | reverse complement strand
CTCGCTGCATCAACATTATTAGATGCAGCGCTTCGCTAGATCTCAAGGTGCTTTAAACCAACTCCACCGCTGCCCGCAACTGCGCAGGACTGCTGTAAAGATAGGCGGCGGTCGTAGCAATATTTCTGTGCCCAGCTAAAGTTTTGAGAATGTGTATAGCCGTTCCCTTGTTGGCCAAGGAGGTTAAAAACGTTCTGCGCCCGCTATGGCTGCTGGCACCGGCTAGCCCAGCACCGGCATAGAGCAGCGCAAAAGTCTGTGCCAGGCTGTTGGCACTAAATCCCTCTCGCACGCTTTTCTGGCTGGCAAAAAGTGGGTAACTGCGATCCACACAGCGCGTGATGGCCGCATAGGTTTCCAACTCTTCACGTAGCCTACCGTTGATGAAGACCGTGCGAGGGTGGCGTCCCTTGGTCATGTCGGGCAGCAATCGGATTTCGGCCTTGACCGCGCCATCTGGCGTGACTACATCGCTCCAGCGCAGGCAAGCCACTTCGCCAATTCTGAGGCCGGCCCAATGTGTGAGCAGCATCATGCAGCGGTTGCGCACTGCGTACTTGCGCGTGTCAATGTGGGCCAGCAGTTGTTCAAATTCTGTTGTGCTTAGTGTTCTAGCCTGTGCCATAGTGTTTTTCCTCGAAATATTGTGTTTGCAATGAATGCATTGTGTTTTCACATATTTATCTGGACAACCTGAAACCCGCCAATTTGGCGGGTTACCGGGCCTAAGCGGCCAAAAATACGCTGGCTGTGGATAACTTTTTTGTGGTTTTTTTCATCAATGAAATCAACGACTTCTTGTCGAAATCACGGAAATTGCGATTTTTCATAGATTTCTTGGAGGGCAGGGCACTCTTTCAGTGCCCACAGCCAGTTTTGGCGCAAAGCACCCGTTTAAGCGGCGATCAGTGGTGCCAGCACCCAGCGTATTCGGACGCCTCATCGGACCCAAATTTGAGCGGTTTTAGCGCTGATTTTTGGGTGTCGCTTAGAGCGTGGCTTTGAAAAGCTAATGAATTTGGCCCAGACCGCTCAAACCTCAGGCTTTACATGAGGTTCTTAGTTAAGGGGGATCAAAAATCCGTGATCTAGCTCACGCTGTGAGCCTTGCGCTGGGCATGATCCCCCTACAAAGTCCTGATCTGGACTGGGAATCTGCCAAGGAGTTACACATGTTGGAAATAGTCAAAGAGCCCAAACAATGGGCGGCAAACGACCCGATCAATCGCCATCTGGGCGTGCTGGCCCGCAGGGACGGCTGGAATGAGGAATGCGATCGAGCCCGCTATGCGCTGGAGGCAGAGCTAAAGCGCCGAGGTTTCATAGAATTTGACGGAACACCGCAGCACTATGGCTTGTGGCTGGTAGGCGAGCACTTGGAGTACCAGGTCCCTGCTGACAGGCAAGGGCATTTGGCAGTTTTCCGGGGGCAAAAGATCAAGATGTTTTGCACCCGCGCGGGCCATAACCGGCGCTGGTACTTCGCTGGGCCTGTCGATCAGGATTGAGCAACAGGCTTAAGAAACCCGCCAAATGGCCAGGTTACCGGTTGTCCTTTGGGGCATCTGAAACAACACTGCATGTGTACAACAACACCTGCAGCACATGAAAACACAAGATCAATTGGCAGCGCTGGGCTTAGATCACAGCAGCCTGGCGCAATTTACCGGTACCCTGGAATATCACCGTATTGGGCGCAGGCACTTGCTGACAGATGGCACCCGCTACCTAAGCGAGCGCGCGCAGTGCTGGTGGATCATGGATGCCGTTGCCAGCCATTTAGATGAAATAGGCACCGATGACTGGTTTGTACTGGTCAGGGTTCTGGTACAGGGCAGGGCAGCCATCATGGTCTATGAAGACGGCAATGGCAAGGAGCATGCCCGCCAAATGATTCCCTATACGGACTTCCCCCTACAGGAGATCACGCTCTACGCCTGCTGGGATGGTGACCACTGGGTGACCATGCTGCCCAGTGAGTATTGACTAGGCATTGGTAGGGCGCTCGGAATTACTGCTTGACCGGGCTAGGACCGCTGGTGATGCTGTGAAATCCGAACTGTGCCCATAGCAACCAGCGCGCATCATTGGAGTTAGGAGCACGTATCTGAGTTTGAACAATTTGGCTGCGTCCATCTACTCGGACACGCACACTGGCTTGGAAAGTTTGCATGTAAGTATTTAGCCCGGGATGAAGAGCATGCCAAGGACAAGGACTTGGCTGCCTACGTCATCCTTTTGGATAACCCATGGGCACCTCGGTATTCCCATGTGCACCTGACCTTATTACTATAAGGGTGTGCAGATTTATGCAACAAAGCGCTTGTGCTGTTAGGTATTGCAGCGCTTAGCCCCAGCCCGAATTGGCAAAAGCAGCAGGCATCATTTACCTAGGAATGCCTGGGCCGCAGCCACAGTAGCAGCAGGATCCTCCTCATGTCCTACGTGCCCCAGCTTTTCAAAAACGATCAGTTGGCTACCGGCGATATCGCGGTGAAACTTTTCAGCATTGTCCGGAGTGATGAGCCGATCAAGACCGCCCCAGAGGATCAAGGTCGGCACCTTTACCTGTTTGATGGCTGTTTCATTCTGACCGGGCTTGTTTTGAGCGAATCGCTGTGTAATAGCCTTTCTGTTGCCCGCGCGTAGGGCTAATTCGTAATAGCGATCTACCAACTCAGGGGTGACTTTGGCAGGGTCTGCGTACACGTTTCTAACACTGGATTCAACGACGCTGCGCGGCAGGATGTTGCTGAGTAGGCGGCTGAGCAGAGGCATTTGCGCAAGTTTGAAGGCGATAGGTACGGACGCTGCCGTGGTGGCATATCCTGAGGAATCGACCAATATCAACCGTGAAACCCGGTCCGGGTAGGTAACAGCGGTTTGCCAACTGACATCGCCACCAAACGAATTGCCAGCCAAAATCGCACGCTTTATTTGCAGCATGTCCATCAATGAGTTCATGAAATGTGTGTATACGGGCATTTGGTAGTTGCCGTCCTTGGTTGGTCCAGTGAGGCCAAACCCTGGTAAGTCCACGCGAATCACTCGGTGTTTCGATTTCAGCACGTCGGCCCAAGCATCCCAGGTGTGCAAACTGGCGCCAGTGCCATGCAAAAGAATGATGGGTTCCGGGTCATCCTTTGGTCCCTCGTCACGAAGGTGCACATTCATGCCATCAATGGCTACAAATTGGGAAGGCTGTGGTGCCCATCGAGCTGTCAAATCTTCTACCGGTCGATCAGGAGCCCACACGGCGACTACGCCAATTACCAAGAGCGCGACCAAGGCAAGCAGCAGGTTTTGGACAATTTTGAGCATATGGTTCGATTGTTTGTTTGAGGATTTGGGTTTGTCCGGTTGATCATCCCTGTCACCAAGGACAAGGACTTGGCTGCCTACGGCATCCTTTTGGCATCCCAATGGCACCTGGGTATTCCCATTTACACCTGACCTTACTACTATAAGGGTGTGCACTTTTTCCCGAGGCTAAATCTGTAGAAAGAAGCTAAATAAAAGGAAAAAGCATGATTTTCAGGCTGCGCCAAAGGACGCCCCATGATCACCATAACACCGCATAAATCGATCTACCAAAGGCTAAGCCAGGCTTTTCCCAAACCCGCTGGTGCAGCCAGTCGCTACCTGGATAAATACGTCAGCGCCCTGGAGCAAATGATTTTTGATGCCCTGCAGCGCGGACAAACACCCCTACAGCGCAAGCTCAACCTGTACTCATTACCCCTGAAACAACTGGCCGCACAGGGAGGCCAGATAGGACCCAACCGCATTCGACTGCATGCCTGGCTCAAATTGCAAAACTTGGAACTGGTTCAGGCCGTGACCCTGGGCTCTAACCTTACCGGCGCAGTATCCGAGGTGCGGCTAACTAATCTGGCGGCCATGACCAATGGCCTGGCCAACATCGAACATGCCATGCGCACAGCCCAAACGGACAGCGACATCGACCAGTACCTGGACGGCGACGCCCAGGCCAACTACCGCCTCTTTGACATGCTGTACCCGGACTACCGCTTTGACTGGACGCAGGCGCAAATCCATGCGGTCTTTGACCCAGTGCCCGTGGATATCCCCTCAGTCAAGGCCTACATGCTGTGGCTCAGCACCCAAGCCGCGCTGATCAATTCGGCACGAAAAGCCCTGTACCTGCGCCAAGCCAAGATCATCCTGACCGTTGCCAACCTCACCAAGGGGGTGTTTTATCAACGCAAAAAGCCCAGCGAGTTTGGCCGCATGTACTACGAGGGCATCAGCGTGCAAAGCGTCAACAGGGAATTGCGCCGCGCCATGCTGGGCAATTGCTTCGAGTACGACATACGCTCCAGCGTGGTGGCATGGAAAATGGGCTGGGCCCGCCACTGCATAGCCCAGCTTGGCATCAAACAAGACGTGCGCAAAGTCTTCCCAACGACCTTGACCTATCTGGAGGACAAAGCGGACTTCATGCGCACCGTGCGCGCCTTTACCTTTGCCAATGTAGATAAAAGCCAGGCCGAATTACAAAACAAACTGCTCAAGCAGGCCTTTACCGCCATCAGCTTTGGCGCACGAGCGCACAGCCGTGGCTGGCAAAACCAAGCAGGGCAGTGGACCAACCCGGCCTTGGTCCATATTCTCAAAAACACCGAGGACAGGGACAGATTCCTCAATGACGCCAGCGTCCAAGCATTCATCCGAGAGCAGAATACCCTAGATGATTACCTGGTAGATCTTGTCCAGCGCCACGAACCGCAACTGCTCAAGGATTCCCTGCTGATAGGCGCTAGTGGCAGACCAGCCAAAGCCAAGGTGGTGGCATATCTTTACCAGCACGGAGAGACACAGGTCATGGACGTGGTGCGTCAAGTTGCCGCTGAGCACGACCGAGTGCCCCTGGCCAATGTCCATGACGCCATATTCTTCAAACGCCGCCTGGGAGCAGACTTGAAGTGGTTGATCGAAGACCGGATGCAAAAGGAAACAGGCAATCCCTACTGGAGCCTGAGCGCCAAGGAGCACCTGCGCTACGAGCCTAAAAGCCTTGACGCAGCTGCCTATGAAAAAGCCCACAAAGCGTGGATCAAGCAGGAGGAGGCCTTTGCCAAGGCCTATTACGAGGGCACGGCGGCGACCTATACCGAAGCCTGGTGGGCAGAGCAGGATGATTGAGCTGACCTAGTGCGAACCCATAGGTTTGATGGGCTCCAGGGTAGTCAGCTTCGGTGCACGAAGTTGCTGAATCGCCTTTTGTGCACTCTGAACCTTTTGTCGGTTGCGCTCCATCTTGACCGCATTACTGGCGCGCTTTTGCGTGGCCCGCAGGGTATCCATGCGCAGTTGATCAGGTGTCTTTGGGCCGGTGATTTCGCTCAGTCTCATACAAGTATTTAGCCCGCCATGCTCTGACTAGGCACCTGCAAATCGGAGCAAAACCGCCGTGGAAAGTAGAAAAAAATCTCACTAAAACAGCATAAAACCGCCGAAATGCAGGGGTTTGTGAGTGAATTTCGGGGGTAATTTCAAGGCAGTAGCCAGACGCCAGACAGGCATAGCTAAGAAAGTATTCATAGATTTCTGCCAATTCCCGGGGCCGCGTAATCATTCAGCTAGCGACGAATTTACCTTCGGCTTTCGCGTGCGCTTAGGCTCCAAAAAGGGCATCCGCAGCTGAGAAAAGTCATCGATCATGCCCATGGCCTGCTCCCGCGCAGTTAGCCTATCTGCGCCGTCCTGCCAAAAACTGCTTTGGGGCAGCATGAATGCGTGTTCCCTTTGCAACCAGGCTGCGTTTTGCCAAGCACCAGATTGCACCGCATGGTCAAGTTCGCGCTGCTGCCGGTCAGTCCAGCGCTCTAGCAAGCGGGTGTAGGTGACATCAACGAGCTGGCGACTTTTACTCTCGTCGTCAGAACGCATGTAAAGCGTGGAAGCGCCCAGGGCATCGCGCGGCGTGAGGGCGTAATTGGCAAAAGCCTCTTGCCAGTTGGGACTGAAATCGCCCATCGCCATCCCACCCTCGGAGAGACCATCGGCATGGCCGCCATCGTCGCCCATGGTACTTGCACCGATCTGCCGGCGATGCAAAGCCGGCGCCTGTAGGGCATTGAACCGATGGCAGAACACTTATGGCATCGCCTGGTTTTCCATTGCCATTTTCACCAGGTCCGCAACCGAACGCGCCTGCATCTTCTCCATCATTTTGGCCCGATGAACTTCGACCGTTTTCGCGCTCAGACCAAGCGAACGCGCAATGGCCTTGTTCGACATCCCCTCCACCACCAAGTCCAGCACTTCACGCTCGCGCGGCGTCAGGCTGGCGAACTGGGCCAGCAACTGCGCGCGCAGCGTATTCCTGCCACGCCGCCTGGCATCAAAGATGATCGCCTTCTGGATGCGATCGAGCAGATCCTGGTCGTTGAACGGTTTTTCGATAAAGTCAAATGCGCCGGACATGACCGCCCGTACCGCCATCTTCACGTCGCCATGGCCCGTTATGAAGATGATCGGCATATCGATCCGCTGTGCCGCCAGGCGCTCCTGCAGCTCCAGGCCGCTCATGCCTGGCATGCGTACATCCAGAACCAAGCAACCCGGCTTCGACGCATCGTAGCCGTCGAGAAACGCCTGGGCCGAGGAGAAGGTCTCCACCTTGAGCTGCACGGTTTCGATCAGCCAACACAGGCTGCGAGCAACCGCTTGGTCGTCGTCAACGACGAAGACTGTCGGCTCGTTCATTCCTGCTCACTGGCTGTTGACTGGCTTGCAGGGTGAAGCGAAAAGTGGCGCCGCCATTGCTCCCAGACTCGGCCCTGATCCTGCCGCCATGCGATTCGACGATCGACCGGCCGATGGAAAGACCCATGCCGACGCCCTCTGGCTTGGTGGTGAAGAACTGGTCGAAAACCTGGTCGATCACCGCTCCGTCGATGCCAGGCCCGGTATCGGCGACCTCGATCTCGACGAAGTCGCTTTCGATCTTGCGCGTGCGAATGGTGACCTCGCGCCGCGGCGAATGTGCCTCGGTCATCGCTTCGGCGGCGTTGCGCACCAGGTTAAAGACCACCTGCTCGATCATGATGGCGTCGGCCTGCACCTGCGGCAACCCGGCACTGAGTTCGACCCGCACGATTGCGCCTTGCTGGCGCGCCTCGAGTTCGGTGAACTTGACCATTGTGCCAACGACCTGATTGATGTCCAACGGTTTCAACTCCAACTCGCTCTTGCGCACGAAATCCCGCACATGCCGAAGGATTTCCCCGGCGCGCTCGGCCTGCTCGCACACTTCCTCGAGCGGCTCGACAAGGTCTGCCGGATCCATGCCGTCCGCGCGCAGCCGACGGATGCAGCCGCGGGCGAAGTTGGCAATGGCAGAGAGCGGCTGGTTGAGTTCGTGGGCGATCCCGGTGGCCATCTCGCCCATGGTCGACAGGCGTGCCACGCGCGCCAGTTCCGTCTGGTGCCGCCGCGCCTGCTCCTCGGTCTGCTTGTGCTCGGTGATATCGCGCGTGATGCCAAGCAGGGCGTAGATCGTGCCGCGGGCGTCACGCAGCGGCACGGCATGTGTTTCCATCCAGGCTTTTCTGCCCTTGAGGGTGATCGCCCGGAACTCGTAGACAACCGCCTCACCGGCGAAGACACGCCGCAAATTTTCGCGATAGGCATCGATGTATTCCGGTGCGACGACCGAATAGATTTGCTTGCCAATGATGTCCTCCAGCCGGTCTGCGTCCACCAACCGCATGCCGGCAGGATTGATCTCGAGTACGGTGCCGTCGGCGGCCTGCAGCTTGACGCACTCTGGTTCGGATTCAATGATAGCACGCAAGCGGTATTCGTTCTCCTTCAGCCGATCCAGCACGCCCTGGTGCTCGACCTCCTTGACGCGGGCCTGCCGCAGCGCGTCGCGCAGGCGCAGCAGCATCAGCGCGAGAAGAACCAGCGCCACCGCCAGTGCCGCCCCCATCGCTACAAGCGCGTACCCCGTCGCTTCGTTTCCAAGGTCCATTTGGCCACCACCATTCCATTGTGCAATGTGATGCTAGCAGGCTGCGCTGGCGGATCAATAAGGGTCTGTCTGCGCCCAACTAGGTAAACATCCCAATTGCCCTCCCACGCGGCTTCATTAACATGAAACGACGTACTGGTACTGCGCTGCTTTTTGATGCGAGGAGGAGTGTCCGCACCAGGTTTGTATTCAATTACACATAAGGAGAAAAGCATGAATGACGAAACGTACGGAAAAGGCTTGCCCCGCAAGATCGCGCTGGCGCTGGCGGTCTCCGCCACTTTGACCGGTGCCTTGCTGTCGGGCGGCTCGGCGCTTGCCGACGAGACCAGTTGTTCGCCCTACACGCCGCTGATTAAGGGGCAGGAAGATCTGGTCTATGTCTGGACGCTGGGTGTCAAGGGCGTCGGCGACGGTTCCGACAAGCTGGTCACCGTGGACGTCAATCCCAATTCCAAGACCTACGGCAAGATTATCCACAAGCTGTCGCTCGGCGGCCGTGGCGAGGTACACCACGTCGGCCTGTCGGACGACCGCCGCTTTCTGTGGGGCGGCGCGCTCGATTCGAACAAGATCTACATCTTCGACATCGGCACCAATCCGGCCAAGCCGAAGCTGACCAAGACCATCACCGACTTCGTGCAGAAAACGGGTTTTGTCGGGCCGCACTCCTTCATCGCCATGCCGGGCCGCATGCTGATCACGCCTTTGTCCAACAACAAGGACCATGGGGGCGAGACCGGCGTCGTCATCTATAACAACAAGGGCGACTACGTCGCCAACCACCCGATGCCCAAGGAAGGTGGCGACGGCTACGGCTACGATGCCGCCATTAACCCGCAGAAGAACGTCTTCCTCACCTCGTCCTTCACGGGTTGGAACAACTACATGATGGACCTAGGCAAGTTGATCAAGGACGGCGAAGCGATGAAGCGCTTTGGCAATACCTCGGTCATGTGGGACATGAAGACCATGAAGCCGCTCAAGGTGTTCCAGACGCCGGGTGCACCGCTGGAAGTGCGCTGGTCTTGGAAGCCTGGCGACAACTGGGCCGTCACCACCACCGCCCTGACCTCCAAGATCTGGGTCTACAAGCAGGACGCCACGGGCGAATGGCAGGTGAAGGACGTTGCCACCATCGGGGATCCAGCCAAGATCCCGCTGCCGGTGGATATCAGCATCACCGCCGACGGCCGCGGCATGTGGATCAACACCTTCATGGACGGCACCACGCGTTACTGGGATATGTCCGACCCGATGAAGCCGAAGGAAACCTTCACCAAGCAGATCGGTTCGCAGGTCAACATGGTGTCGCAAAGCTACGACGGCAAACGTGTTTATTTCACCACCTCGCTGCTGGGAAACTGGGACAAGAAAGGCAAGGACGACGAGCAGTTTCTGAAGATGTACAACTGGGACGGCAAGGACCTGAAGCTGGCCTTCGAGATCGATTTCTACAAGGAAAAGCTTGGGCGCGCCCATCACATGAAGTTCCAGGCACGCGACCTCTCCACCCTCAAACCACTCGACTTGGCGCAAAGCCCGCCCGCCCAGCCGGCGTTGGTCGCGCAGAAGTAGCAGTACATGGGATTTGCTGCAATGTGGCGAATCACTCGCCCTCTCATCAGGGTCGGGGGGGCGGTTCTGGTCTGGCTGGCTTGTGGCATCGCGCCAGCCGCGCCGATCATGGACTTCGTGCCGCCGGCGGCCGGCACCTACAAGTTGGAGCGGATCCAGCCTGCAACGGAAGGGGCCGTACTCGACGCTGACGGCAGGGGCCGCAGACTGTCCGAGTTCACGTACGGCCGGATCACGCTGCTTGCCTTCATGTACTCTTCCTGCGCTGATCCGAACGGGTGTCCCTATGCGCTGACGGTCATGCACCTGGTGAAGGGCGAGCTCGAAAAGTTGCCGGTAACCCGCGGCAGGGTTCGTTTCGTCAGCCTGTCCTTCGACCCGGTGCGCGACACGCCGCAAGCCATTGCCCTCTATGGGCGCGATCTCGGCGGCGCGGGACAACACGTTGCCTGGGATTTCCTGACCACACGCTCGCGCCGCGAATTGCTGCCGATCCTTGACGGCTTTGGCCAGGATGTAGGCGTGGACATCGACAAGGCGACCGGCAAACCGGTCGGAACCTACAGCCACGTGCTTAAGGTGTTCCTGATCGACCGCAATCGCATCGTGCGCGAGATCTACACAACCGACTACCTGCTGCCGGCGATGGTGCTCAACGACATCAAGACCTTGCTTTTGGAAGACGGAGTCAGGCTGAAATGATGCCGTTGCACGGCGCCCTCATCCTGCTTGGGGTGCTTGCGCTGCCTGCCTGCGACTGGCCCGGCGCACCCGGCAATGCGCCGGTGCAATGGGTGCCACCGCTCGGGTTGCCTGCCGTTCCGCTGCCGCCGGACAATCCGCTCACACAGGCCAAGATAGAACTCGGGCGCACGCTGTTCATGGACCGTCGCCTGTCGCACAACAACACCTTGTCCTGTGCCATGTGCCACGTGCCCGAGCAGGGATTCACCTCCAACGAGCTGGGCACCGCCGTCGGCATCGAGGGCCAGAGCATCCGCCGCAATTCACCCACGATATACAACGTGGCCTACGTCGAGCAGTTGTTCCACGACGGTCGCGAGTTCAGCCTGGAGAATCAGGCTTGGGGACCGCTGCTTGCCAGCAACGAAATGGCGAATCCGTCGATTGGCTACGTCATCGAGAAGATCAAGGTCTTGCCCGAGTATGCCGCCCGCTTCGAGAAAGCCTTCGACGGACGCGGACCCGACGTGCTGTCCGTGGGCCAGGCGCTGGCAGCTTACCAGCGCACCCTGGTCTCCGGCAACTCGCGTTTTGACCGCTGGCACTACGGCCGGGAGCAGAACGCGCTGAGTGCAGACGAGCAGGCCGGTTTCGTACTGTTCACCGGCAAGGCCGGTTGCGCCACCTGCCACGTCGTGGGGGACAAGAGCGCGCTGTTTACCGACAACCGCTTTCACAACACCGGTATCGGCTACGCGCACAGCATGGGGCTGCCGAAGAAACACCGCGTACAACTCGCGCCAGGCGTGTTCGTCGAGGTCGAGAACAAGGCGCTGGCCTCTTTCGAGCCGTCGCAACCGGACGTCGGACGCTACGAAGTCACACTCGATCCGGCGGACTCCTGGGCCTACCGAACGCCTACGCTACGCAACATCGCGCTTACAGCGCCGTACATGCATGACGGCTCTCTCGCCACACTGGAAGCAGTGGTCGAATTCTACGACCGCGGCGGCATCGACAACCCTCAGAAAGATCCATTACTCAGACCATTAGGCCTCGCGCCGACCGAAAAGAAGGCCCTAACTGCCTTCCTTGGAAGCCTCCTTGGGGACAACGTGCAAAAGCTGGTGGCGCAGGGCCGGGCAGCGCAACCGGGTGATATGCCGCCGCAAAAAGACCCGGCGAGCACGTACCGACGAGGCTACTAGATTTCACCGTCGAGAAACGCGACGCCGCATGCTGCACCCGCGACCGGCGCAGATACCTGGAATACGCGCAGTCATTTCGCGAATCGCCCCGCCTCGGCTGCAGTTGCAGCGGCAACCGCGCGACATGCGGTCTTCTTTACCGCCGCGCGACAGCCCGTGCGGTCTTCACCTAAGGCGCAACTTCATCAAGCCGTCAGGGATGACCTCCATCTGGCTACGGATTCATCCTGATTGTCGATCCAGGCCGTCCCGTCTATTCTCTGCCAGACAAGTGGATGCTTCATCCTGACTTGTACGTTCCGAAAAGCACGAACAATGGCGCGTCTGGGCAAGGGGCAACACAGAATGTGGCGTTCAAATGCCAGGGCGCGAATGGTGTTCTGAGGCGAACTGTCCTTTAACCAACATACCCCGCTAGGGGAGAAGGAAACAAATAATGAGCACTTCTGTATTGATTCACCCGTCGATAGACGCCGGAATAAAACCAGTTGCGCCAGGGTTTTCTGGAGGAAAACTTCGCTGCAAATGTGCATCCGATAAGGTCGAGGTGACGATTGGAGCCCAGACGGCACACAACCATGCCTGCGGTTGCAGCAAATGCTGGAAGCCGAAGGGAGCTTTGTTCTCGCAGGTAGCCGTCGTTTCACGCGACAGCGTCAAGGTAACAGCCCATGAAGAGAAGCTGAAGATTGTCGACAGCAGCGCGACCATTCAGCGCCATGCGTGCACAGGCTGCGGTGTTCATATGTTTGGCCGGATCGAGAACAAGGACCATCCGTTCTACGGCCTCGATTTCGTCCACACCGAACTCGCCGACACCGAAGGCTGGGCGCCGCCCGAATTCGCGGCGTTTGTCTCATCGATCATCGAAACGGGTACCGACCCAACTCAAATGCCTGCCATTCGAGAACGTCTAAAGGAACTCGGGCTGGAGCCGTACGACTGCCTGTCGCCGGCCCTGATGGATGCCATCGCAACGCACGTTGGCAGGGGCAAAGCCACGGCCTGAGACACGACCATCTTCGGGCATCCCGAAAGAGCCGGTATCTCGTAGTCTGGACCCTGGTTCGACCTGCGAACCGACAAACGACCGGCACGGGCAGTATGGTGCGGCGATGGCTTTCGGCGGAACTGCGGAACAACGCGCCAAGACGTCCTCCATTTTTTGCTGTTTGATCAGGAAGGAACAATGAAAACCAAAGCCGCCGTTGCCTGGAAATCAGGCGAACCACTCACCATCGAAACGGTCGATCTCGAAGGCCCCAGGTTTGGGGAAGTGCTTGTCGAGATCAGAGCCACGGGCATTTGCCATACCGACTACTACACCCTGTCCGGCGCCGACCCGGAGGGCATCTTCCCGGCGATTCTGGGACATGAAGGCGCGGGTATCGTAGTGGACGTGGGGCCGGGCGTCACCTCGCTGCAAAAGGGCGACCACGTGATTCCGCTCTACACCCCGGAGTGCCGCCAGTGCAAGTTCTGCCTGAGCCGCAAGACCAATTTGTGTCAGCTCATTCGTGGCACGCAAGGCAAGGGCCTGATGCCGGACGCCAGCAGCCGTTTCAGCCTGAACGGCAAACCCATTTTTCACTACATGGGCACCTCCACCTTCAGCAACTACACCGTGGTCCCCGAGATTTCACTGGCCAAGATCCGCAAGGACGCGCCGTTTGACAAGGTCTGCTACATTGGCTGTGGCGTCACCACCGGCATCGGCGCGGTGCTGTTCAGCGCCAAGGTCGAAGCCGGCGCCAATGTCGTGGTATTCGGCTTGGGTGGCATTGGCCTGAACGTGATTCAAGGCGCGAAGATGGTGGGTGCCGACAAGATCATCGGCGTGGACCTGAACCCTGCGCGTGAGGTGATGGCGCGCAGGTTCGGCATGACGCATTTCCTGAACCCCAGGGACCACGAGAACATCGTCGATGCCATTGTGCAATTGACCGACGGCGGTGCGGACTACAGCTTCGAGTGCATTGGTAACACCACGGTGATGCGGCAGGCGATGGAGTGTACACACAAGGGCTGGGGCCGCAGCATCATCATCGGCGTGGCCGAGGCGGGGGCCGAGATCAGCACGCGACCATTCCAACTCGTTACTGGTCGCAAATGGGAAGGCTCAGCTTTTGGCGGCGCCCGTGGCCGGACGGATGTACCCAGGATCGTTGACTGGTATATGGAGGGCAAGATCAGCATCGATCCGCTCATTACCCACACCATGCCACTGGAAGACATCAACAAGGGGTTCGACCTCATGAAACGTGGCGAATCGATTCGCGGCGTGGTGTTGTTCTGAAGCGGCTGCGTCGATCGGGCTCCAGCTCGGCGCAGTCGCGCAGCCAGATCGAGCTATTCATGAACTACAGGGTGCTCGCCAGGGCCGCCTTCCTCGCCCGTTGGCGCATTTCATAGGCCATCGGCATGCCGCCGATGCCTGCACCCAGAATGACGATGTGGGCCATGGTGTGTCTCCGTGTAGTTTTAGATCGGGCGCAGCTAATTCGTGAGCGACGTTCGTCGTGGCTGGTCAGCCGGTTTTGTCCAGCATCGCCTCGATGCGCCGCATGACTTCCTTGACCGGCGTGCCGAAGGGAATGACGCTGACCAGTCTGCCTTCGCCATTGATGACGTAGATGTTGACCGAGTGATCGACGGTATAGGTGGTCGAGCCCGGCGTGCGACCGACATAGCTGAAGTGGCTGCCGTAGGTATTTCCCACGGCGCGCAATTGCTGCGCGCTGCCCGTAAGCGCCAGGATCGCTGGACTGAAGTTGCGCACATATGCCGCCAGGACCGTCGGCGTGTCGCGCGCCGGATCGACCGATATGAAAATGGGTTGAACCAGGTCTTTCCTGTTGCCCAGGCGCGAGAGGACTTCCTGGAACAGCAGCATATCGGTCGGACAGGCGTCTGGGCATCCGGTATAGCCAAAATAGATCAGCACGATCTTGCCGCGCTGGGAGCTGAGCTTGAATACCCGGCCATCGGTATCCAGAAGTTCGAAATCACCCCCAAGCACATTCCCTTTTTTCTGTTGCGACATCCCGGGTATCGGCGTGCCGTGCGCCAGCGCCGTAGCCGACGTCAGGGCGCCCAGCAGCGCCGCGCCACAGATCAGCAAGTTCGTCGAAACAAGACCACGCCAGCCACGGGCGGCAATACCGCCGTGATGCCGGCGCCGCTCGATGCGTCGAGCGAGTCGTTCCGCTGCCGCTGGCTTCGGAACATCGTTGACCGTTGATTGGGTGCGGCGCATGGCTGCAATGTATAGCCAGTTTCAGCGATCGGTAAATTCGGGTGATCCCGCGGGCTCACGCGGGGTTTCCCTATTCCCCCTTCACATCTCCGCATTCGGCTTGGCCGCGACGGCGACCGCGCGGCAATTGGCCCGCTGAACATCCCCAATCCGCAAGGGGAACGCCCCAATTCAATTTGTGCAGGATCGGGCGCACACTTACCGCATAGCCAAAAGCGTACGTTTGGCCGGGGGATTGAGCAACTGACCGATACAGCTTAACTTGTCAGGTACTTTGAGCGTCAAATTTGTTGACGCATTTGGCGGCACGTACAAATTGGATCGTCCGACCCACCCTCTTCCCTAAGGGTATTTACCTGGGCAACTCCCTTGTTATAGGTTCTATTAAAAGCATATTATGTTTTCATTTTACGGAGCAGCCATGAAAAAACAAACTATTTGGAACATTTTGACCGTCAGCGTACTGGCCCTGCACACAGTACCGGCAGCAGCGCAAGACGCGAAAACCATAAACCTCAAAAGTCTGGCCGCAACCTGCGCTAATTGTCACGGGACGAACGGCAAGGCCTTTGAAGGCTCAGCGGTTGTGACGCTCGCTGGCTTGCCCAAAGATTACATCGTCACGCAAATGAAAGCTTTTGCCTCTGGTCAACGCCCTGCCACCATCATGCATCAACTGGCCAAAGGCTACAACGATGCGCAGATTGAGCAAATCGCTTCCTATTTCGCTGCTCAGAAAAAATAAGGAGATCACTATGATTCAACGCCGCTCATTTCTGCACACGTCTGCTGCGATTTCTCTATTGGGCCTGGGAGCATGCGCCACGACGGCTAGCATCCCTGCCAAAGCTAAAGTGGTCGTAATTGGTGGTGGCTACGGTGGTGCAACGGCTGCCAAATATGTTCGCCTACTATCCGAATATAAGATCGACGTTGTAATGATCGAACCCAATTACAACTTCGTCTCTTGCCCCATCTCCAATCTGGTGATTGGAGGCAGCAAGCAACTCGCAGATCTGACCACGCCCTATTCCGGTCTATCCACTAATCATGGAGTCACCGTCGTTCGGGAAACCGTCACCAGCATTGATCCCAGCAAGAAAACAGTCACCCTCAGCCAAGGCCAAAGCATTGCCTATGACAAGCTGATCGTCTCTCCCGGTATCGATCTAAATTTTGCGTCAATTGAAGGTTTGAAGGCGGCCTCAGAGTCTGGTCAAATTTTGCAGGCTTGGAAGGCTGGCGCAGAAACCGTAGCCCTGCGCAAGCAGCTAGAGGCCATGCCGGACGGCGGCACGTATGCCATAGCTATCCCGCTAGCGCCCTATCGCTGCCCGCCTGGGCCTTATGAGCGAGCCAGCCAAGTGGCTTGGTATTTCAAAACTAAAAAGCCCAAGTCGAAAGTACTTATTCTGGATGCCAACCCTGACGTCACATCAAAAGGTCCTTTATTCAAGGCCGTGTGGGCGAACGATTACAAGGGAATTTTGGAATATCGGGGTAATCACAAGACTGTCGCCGTTGATGCGCGAACCAATACCGTGAAATTCGATGTGCAAGATGATGTCACGGCTACAGTGCTTAACGTCTTACCAGCCATGCGTGCAGGCCAGATCGCTTTGCAAACCGGGCTGGCAAATCAGGCCAACAACAATTGGTGCGGCGTCAACTACGTGACCTTTGAATCCACAGCGGCCAAAGACATTCACATTCTGGGCGATTCGATTCAAATCGCTCCGGGTATGCCCAAGAGCGGCCATATGGCCAACAGCCAGGCAAAAGTGTGCGCCACAGCCGTCGTAGCACAGCTTTCGGGCTGGGAAGTCAATGCTGCACCGATGCTCACCAACACCTGCTACAGCTTTGTGGACGATAAGCGCGTAGTGCATGTGGCCAGCGTACACCAAATCGGTCAATTCGATGGTCGCACAACATTTGTAACGGTCCCAGGCTCTGGAGGCGTCACTGCAGCAGCCGCAGGCGCGACTGAACTGGAAGGTGTTTATGCGATGAATTGGGCGAAGAATATTTGGGCTGATACGCTGGGCTGATCAACGATATGGCCATTCAAGGGGCTTGAAGGCGCGCCATATCCAGGGCATCCATGTGCAGGCTCAGCCAATGCGCTTACTCAACCAGTATGTTTGCCAGTCGCCTTGGGGCAATTTCCGTGACGCTATGAGCGCGGCGCCTGCGCTGCTGTGGGCTCAAAGTAGTGTGGCTTCCATCCGGGGGGCCCGCACACATAGCAAACCGCTTCGCGCAAGGAGCGCGCCGTCTTGAGATCTCGCCATATCTTCACCCATTCCATGCCGGTAAGGGTTACGGGATTTTGCGTGTTCGCCTGGCTGATCAGACCGTACCGGACAGGCTCTACCTCAGGTTCGTAGGTGCCCAACAAGCGGTCGATACAGATAAACATGTTGGCATAATTTTTATCAACATACTGCGGATTGATACCATGGTGTACGCGGTGGGCCGAGGGTGTGTTCAGGAACCACTCAGCAATCCCAAGCTTAGGAATAATTTGGGTATGACCAACAACACCCCAGAGGGTGGATATCGTGCCGACAACCACAATGATGGTGGGATCTAGACCCAGAATCGGCAAGAGGGCAAAAAACGGTATCTTGAACAAGGGCGCAAGCACGGGTTGGCGAAAGGCCACGCTGAAGTTCATCTCTTGGCTGGAGTGATGGCTCAAGTGGATAGCCCACAAAAAGCGTACGCGGTGGCTGGCGCGGTGCCATAAATAAAACATCAAGTCGATCAGAAATAGCGCCACCAGGCACAAAAGCCATGGCGGCAGCGCCGCTTGAAGATCAAGGAGGCGGTATTGGTAAGTCCACACCATGCAGCCAAAAAACAGCGACTTGGTCGCCGCCCCCATCGCGACATTGCCAGCGAGCATTCCCAAGGTTCCCAAAGTGTCGTCCCATTTGTAGTAGCGGACGTACTTGAACGTCATGACGAGCACTTCTATCGCAATCAATGCAAAAACGATGGGTATCCCGACGAGATAGACCATCTCGTTGCTCAGGCCCAAAAAACTGCGGTTTTCTATCATTACTTCCGTCGCCAGGAGGTCTTGTGCGCGCGTCTAAAGCGTCTTGCAGGCGCCCTATCTGTCCAATTGCCAAGCTTGGTAGCGTAACCCAAGCCATGCGCCTGCAGTGATGCCGGCCACGGCCAAAATCGCCCCTGCCGATTGCAGCGCCAGACCGCTGATGCCTTGGCCTATGGAGCAACCCATGGCCGTGACGCCACCAAAACCGATCAGGACACCTCCTGCGATATGGTGAGCCATATCGGTCGGGTTGCTAAACGATTCGATATGAAATTCATGGCGGATCAACGCTGCCGCAGCGCTGCCCAACAAGGTTCCCAGACAAACCATAACGCCATAGGTCGCCACGTTGTTGCGGTCGGACCAGAGGGTTAACAAATCCAGGGAATGGGCTAGCGGCGCAGCAAAGCTTAGTGCTTCGGGCCTGTGCGAGTAGGTGCCGCTCCAGCTGGGCTCTAAGGTTTCGGGATGCTCGGCTATGAAACCTACATAGGCCGTCAGGCACCAGGCCGCCACTACCAACAGGCCCACCCCCGTGCCACCCACCCAGTGCGCAACTTCCATACTGCGCCGGTGCCTCCACAGCAGCGCGCCGGCAATAACCAAATAAGCGCCCAAAACCAGCCAACGCAGATGCGCCACGTCCCAAGCGCCCCCGTGCACCAGGATGGACGCCACATCTTGCGGGGTGTTCAGTGAGACGCTATAACTATCGAAAAACCCGACCCGCAGTTCCGACAAAACGCCGCGCAAAGTCATTTGCGCGCTGACGGCAGCGACCAGCAAGGTCACCCCGGCCTTGAGATTGCCAGCCCCGGCCTTGACCAAATTGCGCTGCGGACACCCCGCCGCCAATACCATGCCAAAGCCAAATATCAGGCCTCCCACCGTGTTGGATAACCAGAGTAATCGCGTGCTCCAGGCGTTGGTCTTGGTGGCGTCTAACCAGGACATCTCTATCAGCACCAACGACCCGGTAGCAGCCACCGCAATCGCCAGCACCCACATCAGCATGCGCGCGGTACCGCCAAAGCTAACCCAATCTGCAATCGCGCCCATAGTGCAAAACCTGGTGCTTTGTGCCAACGCTCCGAGCAGCAACCCGAGCAGGAGCCCGCCCCAAACTACTGCCATCGCAGCGGCATTGGGTTCAAGTGGGAGGGTCATAGCGTTTTAGCGAAGTTTTAAGGGGAATAGCCCGAATGTATCGCAGCGACTAGGGACTAAGGGTTTATCCTAGTGCAAACATATCATTTATTGCTTATATTAGCCTTCATGAATATATTGAATTCACACGCAAAGACACTGGGTCGCCTTATCAAAGCGCCGGAGAATTTTTTAGGTGCCCAAGCGGTCAGCACGGTATTCGAAGAAGCCAAGAGTGGCCGGCGCAACTTCCTGCGTAACGCCTTTGCGGCGGCAAGCCTTGCGGCATCGGTGCCGGCATTGGCGCAAGGCAGTACCAGTGCGCAAACGCAAGGTGACCCCCATATCCTGAATTTGCCAGAACATTCACGCGGGCTAGGGCAAGCGGTAGCGAGCGACGGTTACGGCAAGCCGTCTAAGTTTGAAACCAATGTGCAGCGGCGCACCAGCCCTGGACTGACACAAACGGCGCAAGCCTCCGTCTCTTTCGCCCCACTGCAATCCCTGTTTGGCATCGTGACACCCAGCGGCTTGCATTTTGAGCGCCACCACCAAGGCTGGTGGGACATCGACCCGTCCAAGCACCGCCTGATGATCAATGGCGCAGACGACAGATTGGTCAAGACGCCCATGGTGTTTACGATGGACGAGATCATGCGCTTGCCGTCGGTCAGCCGGTTTCACTTTATCGAATGCGGCGCCAACACCGGCATGGAATGGGGCAACGTCGCCGTGCCCACCTGCCAATACACGCACGGCATGATTAGTTGCAGCGAATTTACCGGTGTGCCACTGAAGCTACTGTTAGACCGCGCCGGTGTGGATTACCGTCGTGGCCGTTATGTGCTGGCCGAAGGGGCCGATGGCTCGTCCATGACGCGCACGGTACCTATGGAGCTGATAGAAAGCGGAGAGGTGTTCGTCGCCTATGGTCAAAACGGCGAAATGTTACGCCCAGAAAATGGCTACCCCTTGCGCCTGGTGGTACCGGGGGTGCAAGGCGTGAGTTGGGTCAAGTACTTGCGCCGCATCGAGGTGGGCGATAAGCCCTATGGCACTAAGGACGAGGTCATCCACTACGTGGACCTGATGCCCGGTGGCAAGCATCGCCAGTACACCAGCACACAGGAATGCAAAAGCGTGGTGACGACGCCATCGGGCGGGCAGCTCTTGCTGGACCAGGGCTTTTACAACATCACCGGCCTGGCCTGGTCGGGTAGAGGCAAGGTGCGAGGCGTGGACGTATCGACCGATGGTGGGCGCAACTGGCGCAAGGCGCGCCTAGAGAGCCCGGTGCTCAGTAAGTGCCTAACCCGTTTCAGTCTTGACTGGGTGTGGGACGGTAAACCAGCCTTGATTCAAAGCCGCGCAAGCGATGAAACCGGCTATGTGCAACCCAGCAGTCGCCAACTGCGGGCTGTGCGCGGTACCCGCTCAATCTACCACAACAACTCCATTCAGACCTGGCTGGTGCAAGAAAACGGCGAGGTGAAAAATGTCCAGATCGCCTAAATTCAGTGCGGCGTTTCTGATCCCGGCCATGGCGATGGTAGCGCTGTTAGCCGCGCCGATGGTGTCGGCTAAAGGCGATTACACATCGATCGGACGTGCGGCCACACCCCAAGAAGTGGCCGCCTGGAATATCGACGTGCGCCCTGACTTCCAGGGGCTACCCCAAGGCGCGGGCTCGGTCAGCCAGGGCATGGACATTTGGGAAAGCCAATGCGCGTCATGCCACGGTGTGTTCGGCGAGAGCAACCAGACGTTCTCACCCCTGGTGGGCGGAACGACCGCGCAGGATATTGAGAGTGGCCAGGTAGCGCGCCTTAACGATGCTGCTTACCCCGGGCGCACGACCTTGATGAAGGTGTCCTTCCTGTCCACCTTGTGGGATTACATCAACCGCGCCATGCCGTGGAACGCGCCCAAATCGCTCAGCACCGATGAAGTCTATGCCGTCACCGCCTACTTACTCAATTTAGGTGGCATCGTGCCGGACAACTTGGTTTTATCAAACACCAACATAGCGGAGGTGCAAAAGCTATTGCCCAACCGCAATGGCATGACCACCGACCATGGCCTGTGGCCAGGCAAGCTGATGGGCAATGGCGCCAAGCCCGACGTCAAAGCCGTGGCCTGCATGAAGGACTGCACGGTGGACCAAAAAGTCACATCCTTCCTGCCGGATTTTGCCCGCAACGCCCACGGCAATTTGGCTGAGCAAAACCGCACCGTGGGTGCGCAGCGGGGTGTCGACACTACGCAAGCACCCGCCGCAAACTCAGCGCAGGCCCGCCAGATGGCAAGCCTTGTACCGGCCAAGGTAACGGTCGCCGCCCCGTCTGCTAACGCTGCGGCCATGGCCTTGTCACAAAAGCACACCTGCACCGCCTGCCACGGCATGGACAACAAAATTGTCGGCCCCGGATTCAAAGAAGTAGCCAAAAAGTATGCCGAGCGCCCGGATGCAGTAGGCTACCTGGCTGGCAAGATTCGCGCGGGAGGCTCAGGCCTTTGGGGATCTATCCCCATGCCTGCACAAGGCCTGAGCGATGCAGACGCACAAACCATCGCTAAGTGGCTTGCCGCTGGCGCCAACAAATGACTAAGGAGAACTTGATGACAACACGCAGACAAATGATTTTTCGCTCCGCCCAGCTGGGGGCTATGCTTGCCACACTCGGCTTTTTGCCGGGTGCCGCACAGGCGCAAGCGGCCTACAACGCGGCCGCCTTCGAAGCCAAGAATATGGCCGAACTGATGAAGGCATTTGGCGCTTCGACCCCCACCGAAAGCAAAGACGTGACCATCACCGGCCCCGACATTGCCGAGAACGGTGCGGTGGTGCCCATAGGCGCCTCCACTGCGCTGCCCGGTGCCAAGCGCATGCTGCTGCTAGTGGAGAAAAATCCTTCGGTTCTGTCGGCTGTTTTCGATGTCAGCGATGCGGTCGATGCCAACTTCTCTACCCGTGTGAAGATGGGGCAGTCCTCCAATGTATTTGCAGTCGCTTTAATGGCAGATGGCAAGGTGCTATATGCAGTCAAAGAAATCAAAGTAACACTTGGCGGCTGCGGCGGCTAAATCCATACAACCCAATTAAAGGAGAACACCATGTCCGATCCCATGCGTATTCGCGCCCAGTCCGCTGGCGACAAAGCCACTGTGCGGGTGCTGATGAGCCACGAAATGGAAACTGGTTTGCGCAAAGATGGCGCAGGAAAAGTCATACCTGCTTGGTTTATCCAGGAGGTTGCAGCCCAACTGAACGGCAAAACCGTGATGACCGCGCAATGGGGCCCGGCAGTATCCAAGAACCCATTTTTGCAATTCAGTGTGAAAGGCGCCAAGGCCGGCGACAAGATCGCCATCACCTGGACCGACAACAAAGGCGATAAGCGCACTGACGAAGCCACCGTATCCTAAATTGCGGAGACTCCATGCTAAAAATCTTAAGTTTGCTGGCCATGGCTGTGCTGTCAACTGCTGCGTTAGCGCAGCAAAAGTCGGCCGCCGATGGCATTGCTGAATACCGCGCTATGTTGGCCGATGGCAATCCCGCCGAGCTTTTCGAAGCGCGCGGCGAAGATTTGTGGAAGAAAAAGCGCGGCCCCAAAAACGCGTCTTTAGAACAATGCGACCTCGGCAAAGGCCCGGGCGTAGTGAAAGGCGCGTTTGTGGAGTTGCCGCGCTGGTTTGCCGACACCGGCAAAGTCCAGGACTTGGAGTCGCGCTTGCTCACCTGCATGGAAACGCTCCAGGGCCTGGACGCAAAAGCCATCGCCGCAACACCTTTTGGTAAAGGTGAGCAAGTGGGTATGGAAGGGCTCACCGCTTGGATCTCTGCCGAATCCAAAGGCATGCGCTTTAATTTGCCGCAACACCATACCCAAGAAAAAGTGACCTATGAGCTAGGCAAACGCACCTTTTTTTACCGCGCTGGCCCCTATGACTTTTCGTGTGCCTCGTGCCATGCCCAGGCGGGCAAACGCATCCGTTTGCAAGACTTGCCCGAACTCACCAAGAACCCAGGAGATGGTGTGGGCTTTGCGGCCTGGCCGGCCTACCGCGTCAGCAGCGGCGAGATGTGGAGCATGCAGCGTCGCCTCAATGACTGCTACCGCCAGCAGCGCTTTCCTTACCCTGGCTACGCTTCGGACGTGACCGTCGCATTAGGGGTCTATATGGGTGTCAATGCCAAAGGCGCCCAGTCGGTCGCACCTGCACTCAAACGTTGAGGAACATAGTATGTACAAAATTAAAACGCTCCTTTCCGTGGCCGCCTTGTTGTCTATGGCCGGTTGTGCCCTAACGCAACCTGGCCCGAACTACGCGGAGTTGGTCAAGCAGATGATGGATGGCTCGTTTCGTAATGAAGGAATTGCCAACACCGACCGACTGACTCAAGATCAGGCCAACGCTGCATGTTCCGAGGCCCAAGGTGCAAATCCTCCGGACGCAGTGGTAGAAGCCATCCAACAAGCGGCCTTAAAAAGCGTGCGCATGCCCTCGGATGGAAAATTCACCGGAGACTGGCGCGAGGGTGAGAAGCTGGCGCAAAACGGGCGTGGTATGACCTGGACCGACAAAACGGCTCTGCCCAAAGACAATGGCGGCAATTGCCTGAACTGCCACCAAGTGACTAAAGAAGAATTGTCTTACGGCACCCTAGGCCCCAGCCTGTACCACTATGGAAAAGACCGCGGCGTGCTAGACCCCGAGAGCCCAGAAGCCCGCCCCATCGTGGAGTACACCTGGACCAAGATTTATAACGCCAAAGCCTATAACGCATGCTCGGGTATGCCGCGTTTCGGCCACGCCGGTTTGCTCGATGAAAAGCAAATGAAAGATTTGATGGCACTTTTACTAGACCCCAAGTCCCCCGTCAATCGCTAAGCCGCAGGCCCTATGAATCTGTCCAAGCGGGAGTTTTTGCAAGTACTGGGTGCGGCTTCTGCGGCTGGCCTGAACCTGGGTATGTTCAGTCATGCAGATGCGGCCAGCGCCCAGCGCGGCTTGTATGACATAGCGCCTTTTGGCAATGTATCCTTGCTGCACATGACGGACTGCCACGCGCAGTTAATGCCCATCCATTTCCGCGAGCCCAGCGTGAATATGGGCGTGGCGGCCATGCAGGGCAATTTGCCCCACCTGGTCGGAGACCACTTGCAAAAGATGCTCGCCATAGCGCCCGGCAGTGCGCAGGCCCACGCCTTTACGTACATTGATTTTGAAAACGCCGCCCGTGCGTACGGCAAGGTGGGCGGGTTTGCGCACTTGGCCACCCTGGTCAAACAGCTCAAGGCCAGCCGCCCGGGGGCCTTGCTGCTCGATGGCGGCGATACCTGGCAGGGTTCGGCCACCGCCTTGTGGACCGATGCGCAAGACATGGTCGATGCCTGCAAATTGCTTGGCGTGGACGTGATGACCGGGCATTGGGAATTTACTTATGGCATGGAGCGGGTCAAGGAAATTGTCGAGAAAGACTTTGCGGGCAAGATAGATTTTGTTGCGCAAAATATCAAAACCACAGATTTTGGCGACCCGGTCTTCAAGCCCTATGTGCTGCGCGAAATCAATGGCGTTCAGGTCGCCATCATCGGCCAAGCTTTTCCTTACACACCTATCGCCAACCCGCGCTACATGGTGGCCGACTGGAGCTTTGGTATCCAGGACGACAACCTCCAAAAAATGGTGGACGAAGTTCGGGCCAAAGGCGCCAAAGTAGTCGTCGTGCTATCGCACAACGGCATGGATGTGGATTTGAAAATGGCTACGCGCGTGCGCGGCGTAGATGCTATTTTGGGCGGGCACACGCACGACGGCGTACCAGTGGCCATACCGGTGTCCAACGCAGGCGGGAAAACTCTGGTCACCAACGCGGGCAGCAATGGCAAATTTTTGGGTGTCATGGATTTTCAGGTGGGCAGTGCCGGCGTCAGCGACTTTCGCTACCGGCTGTTGCCTGTGTTTTCCAACCAGATTAAAGCCGATCCGGCCATGGCAGCCTTGATCGAAAAGGTACGCCAACCCTACGCTTCAAAACTGGCTGAAACACTGGCGGTGACCGATGGTTTGCTCTACCGGCGCGGTAATTTCAACGGCAGTTGGGACCAGTTGGTCTGTGATGCGCTTATGGAGGTACAGGGCGCCGACATCGCGCTAAGCCCGGGGTTTCGGTGGGGCACCACTTTATTGCCCGGCGACGCAATTACCCGCGAACTGATGATGGACCAACTCGCCATCACCTACCCTTACACCACGCTCACCGAAATGAGCGGCGAATCGATCAAAGGCATTTTGGAAGACGTGGCTGACAACCTATTTAACCCCGACCCTTATTACCAACAGGGCGGCGATATGGTCCGGGTAGGCGGCATGGCCTATACCTGCGAACCCGGCCAAAAAATGGGGCAACGTATCTCGGGCATGCGCTTGGGTGGCAAACCGGTAGATGCCTCGCGTAGGTACAAAGTGGCCGGCTGGGCGCCGGTGGCCGAAGCCGCGCGCACAGCGCCCGGCAGCAAACCCATTTGGGACGTGGTCGAGACCTGGCTCAAATCCCAAACCGGTGGCCGTGTCAAAGCCCGCAAGATCAATACCCCGACACTTCTAGGAATGACGGGTAACCAAGGGATTGCAAATCTATGAACCTACAAGCATCTACTAAGGGTCTGGGCAAGCTATTGTGCGGTGTTGCCTGCCTTGGCGCCTTGGCCTATGCGCCGCACAGCCTTGCGGCGGGTGAAGGAACATTTGCCGTCAAGATCCTCACCCCAGAGGCAGCGGCCACCGCTGGCCAGGCGGCGATGGCCCATTGCCGCAAGACGGGCTACCAGGTAGCGGTCGCCATTGTGGACCGCTTTGGCGTCTTGCAATTCTTGGTGCGTGACCGCTTTGCCGGCCCGCACACTGTGGAATTTGCCACCCAAAAAGCCTGGACAGCAGCGAGCTTCAAAATGCCCACCGCAGCACTGGCCGCTGAAACCCAGGCCGGTAAACCCATGAGCGGTATGCGCGCCAACCCCCATGTGCTGGCCATCGGTGGCGGATTAGTGATAGAGGCCGCCGGCAGCTTGCTCGGCGGCATTGGCGTCTCTGGTGCGCCGGGTGGCGAAGCCGACGACGCCTGCGCCTTGGCGGGGCTGCGCGCGGTAGCTGATGCGATTGAGTTTTGAATAGCTTTTTTCTGAAGAAACCCATGAAGCTTTTAAAAGTCTTTGCCCTGACCCTGGCGCTTTTGAGCAGCGGGCTTGCCTGGTCGCAGAGCAAGGTGGTCTATCACATCAGCGACGCCGAAGCGCAAGCACTAGGGGGCCTGCGCAATGTGCGCAACCATCTGGACATCGACCCCACAGCCAAGATAACCGTGGTCTCCCACGGCAACGGCGTGGACTTTTTGATGGAGGGTGCAAAAGACAAAAATGGCAGCCTATATGCCGGCCCGATATCCGCGCTGAAAAGTCGCGGGGTGACTTTTGAAGTCTGCGAGATCACCCTGAAAAACCGCAACCTCAAAAGTGAGCAATTCCTGCAAGAGGCCGACTTCACGCCGTCCGGGGTGGTGCGTATTGCTAAGCTTCAGCATCAGGGTTACGCCTACATCCGACCTTGAAGCATGCGCAATCAAAATCCAAATGCGGACACGCTGACGGGAATGTTTTGGTAAAAAAAATAATCACTGCAATTTTTGCCAGTCTGTTGGGTTGGGTCAGCACGCTTGCCACGGCGCAACCCGCTTCCATTCAAGCGGTGCAGCTTGCGCAAGGCGTATGGTTTGTGCAAGGAAATTCTGCCCTGGGCAGCACCGGCAATAGGAACTTCATCTCCAATGCTGGGTTTTTTGTCACCGAAGAAGGCGTGGTCGTGGTAGATGCGCTGGGTTCGCCAGCCCTGGCCCAGGAATTATTGCGCGAGATTCACCGCGTCACCCCGCAAGCGCTTCGCTACGTCGTAGTGACGCACTACCATGCAGACCATATTTATGGTTTACAAACACTTGTCCAAGCAGGCGCCAAGGTCATCGGCCACGCATCAGCCAGAGAGTATTTAAACTCCGATACAGCACAAAGACGGCTTGAAGCCAGCCGCATAGACCTGGCACCCTGGATCGATGCAAATACCCAGTTGGTGCCAGCCGACCAATGGTTAGACACACAGGAAAGCCAGTTTCGTTTGGGGTCCATAGACTTTGTCGTGGACCATGTCGGCCCGGCACATACACCTGAAGATGTCGTTGTCTTTGTGCCCCAGCTAGGCGTTTTATTTGCCGGGGACCTGTTTTTTCAGGGCCGGATTCCATTTGTGGGGCAAGCAGACAGCCGACTGTGGATTCAAGCCCTCAACCGCTTAATGAAATACCAGCCCAAAATCGTTATTCCCGGGCACGGCCCTGCTTCCACCAACCCGATGGTGGACATGACCATGACCAGAGATTACTTGCTCTACCTCCGAAAAACTATGGGCGAAGCGGCAAAAAATATGGAGCCCTTTGAAGAGGTTTATGCGAAAACGGATTGGTCCCGATTTGAGTCCATCCCGCTTTTTCGCGTCGCAAATCGCATGAACGCCTATAACACCTACCTTCTAATGGAGCAGCAAGGTGAGCCCTGAGAGCAGCCCGCAGGGCACGGTCTCGCGCCGCCATGTGCTAGCGGGCACCGCTGCGGCACTGCTCTGGGGCGCAGGGGTAAGCCGCGCTAGCGCCGAGACATCGGCACCGACCATCCACTGGCCGGTGCTAAGGCTTTTAGACGGAACGAGCCTGACGCCTCTTCAATTGAACACGATGCCGGTAATGCTAGTGTTTTGGGAAACCTGGTGCCCTTATTGCAAACGCCACAACGTACACATTGAGCGCCTCTACCAAGCGACACGGGGTATGCATATCCGGGTCTTAGGCGCAACAACCGAAACCAACGCGGATAAGCTGGTGTCCTATCTGCGGGCCAATCAATTGCATTTCCCAGTGGTCCACATAGAGCGAGGGTTTCGGGATCAATTCAGCCAGCGGCGCGTCATTCCCTTGACATGTTTGGTAGCGGAGAACGGACGACTGTTGCAATCTATTCCCGGTGAAATGGGCTACGAGGACCTGTATTCCCTGGCCGGGCAAGTGCTGCAAGACATCAGCCCTAAAATCAGCAGCACCACAAGGATTACGAGTTAATTGATCATGGAAGATTTCAACAGTCAGGACAAGGTGTTTGAAACGGCCGCGCAATTGTTTGCGCTATTGGCTACCCCGATGCGCCTGAAAATTATCAGTGCCCTGTGTGAACAAGAGAAAAACGTGAGCGAACTCCTGGCCGAGATCGACACCACGCAGTCAAATATGTCTCAACATTTGGCGGCCCTTCATCGCAAGGGAGTCATTTCGCGTCGCAGAGAAGGCGTACAAATTTACTACCAAGTGCAAAGTGAACGCGTCGCCAACTTGTGTCGCGCGGTTTGTACGCAGTTAGCCATCGAAATGGACATTGATGGCGCCATTGAACCTTCTGATCGCTTATTGATCGTTCAGGACAATTAGCAACATGCGGCACTGCCCCAAAGTAGCAGCGCTGGAACTTGTTTATTCCCTTGCGGTACAGGCGACTTCTCAGGTCCCACACACATTCACGGTCAGAGCATGCCTGGATTGGCGGAGCTCCGAGCGACACAGCCCGGTCAGATCGCCATAGACTAAAAGGATGTGAAGGTACCATTCCTAGGAAACCAGACGAGACTCAAGATGAACAAGCAGCAGGAACACTGGGAAAAGGTCTATCAAACCAAGGCGCCTGATGCGGTGAGCTGGTTTCAAGAACATGCCACCCGGTCGCTGGAGATCATTCGATCAATTGGCGCAGCGTCCAACGCACAGATCATTGATGTAGGGGGAGGTGCATCCACATTGGTGGACGATTTGCTGATCGGTGGATTCAAACATATCTCGGTCCTGGATCTTTCCGCAAGTGCGCTGGAAGTGGCGCGCAAGCGCCTTGGGCCTCTGGGTCAAAACGTGACCTGGATTACGGGCGATATTCGCACCGTGGATCTTCCTGCGCAGACTTATGACATCTGGCACGACCGCGCCGTATTCCACTTCCTAACCGAGCCAGCGGATCGAATGGCTTACGTGCGCCAGGTCATTCGGGCAGTCAAGCCCGGCGGCCATGTGATTGTGGCGACCTTTGCGCCTGATGGTCCTGAGCAGTGCAGTGGTTTGCCAGTGGTCCGATACGACCCCGATCAACTACATGGTGAGTTTGGTCCCGCATTTGAGCTACTGGAACACACCAGTGAAGAGCACAAGACGCCGTGGGGCTCGGTCCAGCATTTCGTTTATTGCCATTGCCTAGCGCCACATTGATCGCTGAAATTTTTCTGTCAAGGGACCAGAAGTGTTTATTGCACGGTCCCTGAGTTAGATCGGGTGAATTTGACCCCAGAGTTAAGAGAAAATTCTGTCCTGACCAAAGGGGCAAATTTGTGCCAGTGTGCAAGGCTGACTATATTGATTTTTGATTGACGCGCTTGCTCACTTCGTCAGCAGTTTCCTTGCGCTCGCTGAATCGATCTACCAGATAGGGCGACACATCCCGCGTGAGTAGCGTAAACTTTGTAAGTTCTTCCATGACGTCCACTACACGGTCGTAGTAGGCTGACGGTTTCATGCGCCCCGCTTCGTCAAATTCTAAAAACGCCTTGGCTACCGAACTTTGATTGGGTATCGTAATCATGCGCATCCAACGGCCCAAAATGCGCATTTGATTGACTGCATTGAATGATTGAGATCCACCGCTGACCTCCATCACTGCAAGCGTCTTGCCCTGGGTAGGCCGCACCGCGCCCAAAGAGAGTGGGATCCAATCTATTTGGCTTTTCATAATTCCAGTCATCGCTCCATGGCGCTCAGGCGAGCACCACACCATCCCTTCAGACCAAGCAGCGAGTGTGCGCAACTCCTAAACCTTGGGGTGGCTGTCGGGAGCGCCGTCTGGCTGGGGTAAATCCTTAGGATCAAATACTTTGACCTCGGCGCCCATTGCTTCGAGTAATCGGACCGCTTCCAGCGTTAACAATTTGCTATACGAGCGTTCGCGCAAGGAGCCATAAAGCATTAGAATTTTTGGCCGATGAAGTGATGCCTCAGAGGGTCTGAGCAATCGCTGCTCAGGCACATGGAAGCAACTCTGTTCGACGTTGGGCAATGTTGCTGCAATCTCAGACACGCAAACCCTTTTCATTGATTTGGGCAAATGTGCAAGTCATGAATGAAGAACAGTTGTTAAAAATATCAACGTCTGTGGGCTTACGTAAATCGGAGCAAAAACGCCGTGGAAAGTAGAAAAAAATCCCACCAAAACAGCACGAAACCGCCGAAATGCAGGGGTTTGTGGGTGAATTTCGGGGGAAATTTCAAGGCAATGGCCAGACGCCAGGCAGGCATAGCGCAAATACTGCCGGGTGGTTTGGGCAAGGAAACATCGTGCAAAAACGTCTTCCTCCCGTCTCTGCAACCTCACGGCCAAGCTGTTGCGGTTGCAATGTTTATTCTTTAGACTGGGTCTTTGATCTTGCAAAGGCGTATTCTTATGAAAACTCTGCTGCTTGTAATTTTGTTTTTATTCACCAGTTCTGCCTGGGCTGAGTGGATCACCATTGGCGAGAATGACGCCGACACCCTGTACATCGATTTCGCCAGCCTCAAGCCCAGTGGGCAAATACGAAAAATTCAAGAGCTGCAGGACTTCAAGCAGCGCGGCAAGGGTGGAGCGATGTCAGTACTCACCAAATCCGAGTACGACTGTGAAAAGCTGTCTTACAGGGTACTGGCGGTAACCATCTATAGCGGTTCTATGGCAACCGGTAAGAAGCTATCCACCAAAACCGCAAACCCTAAGGCTTGGGTTTTAGTGGTGCCGCAGACCGATAGCGAAACAGTGTTCGATACGGTCTGCGCCCAGTAGATCAATTCAATGCCGCTGGTTCACTTCAAAAAATAGATCGATTGTTCTTGATGGCAATTGTTTCGAAGTAGGGTTTAAATCTGTCTTCGGTAATGCCGAACTGTGCCAAGGCTTTGCCGAACGCCTGTTGTTCTGATTGCTCTGCTCTGCCATCGGACAGGAGCGAATCGGCCATGTTGATGAGCACGCACATCTTTTGCTGTTCGCTCAAAATTGCAGTGGCATCAATCAAGAATTGTTCGTACTTAACGCTACGAAGATACTTAATGGCAGTGTTCACTAACTCTTGATCACCGCCAACAACTGATTGCAGTTGACCGATTTCCTCAGCTTCAATTTCCCCGTCGGAGGCCATCATATAAAGCAGTCCCGCAGGCAGCGCCAGGCGTACAGTCAGTTTCGGTGGTTCAGATTTGAATACGTCAAAGAGTCCCATGATTTACCTCCAGTTGAATAAGTCCAAAATATTACACCAAGTAAATGATATCAGCCAACCTCAAATAAGTGAGTATCTAAACGGGCGATTTAGCTCTGATCCAATAGCTTCTCGACCTTTGGTTTTCGTTTGCGCTTGGGCTCCAAAAATGGCATCCGCAACTGAGAAAAGTCATCGATCATGCCCATGGCCTGCTCCCGCGCCGTTAGCCTATCTCCGCCGTCTTGCCAAAAACTACTTTGGGGCAGCATGAATGCGTGCTCCTTTTGCAACCAAGCTGCGTTTTGCCAAGCACCAGATTGCACCGCATGGTCAAGTTCACGCTGCTGCCGATCAGTCCATCGCCGCATATGGGGCACAGGCTCCTTACTGGGGAATATGCCAATCTCTACATTGGCGATTAATTCAGCCGCTGCCTTTTTGTGCTGGCTATAGATGGTGCGGATATTGGCCTGTTTTTTTCGAGCACTGGCCAAGGTGTCTCTATTTCTTGGTTTGCTCTTGGGGGACACGCGCAGGTGAAGGCCCATTTCATAGCCACCCCATTGGTACATCTCATCGCCTCGTACTGCATGGTCCACAGCTACCTGCAATAGGCTTAATCGATAGGCACTGATCACCAGCGCTGCACTTTTGTTGGCGACCGAACTGAGCTTGAATGGAGCGCCCTTGTTGTAGTGCTCACCGCGCACGCGGGCCAAATCCCATGCCTGTGCAATGGTCAGTAGCAGGTCTTGCGATGTCATTTGCTTTGGGATAGCCAGGCACAGCATGTCCGGCATGGCCTTGGCTAGGGTTTTGTCCGTTACGAGAAGCAATTGGCCGATCAGGCGAGTTACAAATTCCATCTCCACCTGTGGTGAATCAAACAGGTTAGTACCCCTGGTCTGCCACCAAGGCAGAACACTGCCAGCGGTATGTATGTCGCCAAACAGCTCCCAAATTCGGACCAGCCGCTCGTCTTCGCACCTGCCGCCTTGCCTGCAAATCCACCAATAGTCCTTGCTGCAACGCAGCATGGCCAGCCACCAAAAGTACAGGCTGGTACTGAAGTTCTCAAGCGCGTGCGTAGCCAGGGCAGGGTGATGCATGCCGGTCTCCTTGTCATTTTTTTCACCGAAAAATGTCCAACGTGAAAAAAATGTTAAGCAAGAAACCATGGCGTGTCACTTAACACGTAAGGCTTTTAGTCTCCTACTCAGCAGCAATGTCGCTGCTGACCACTTACCCAAGGAACACATCATGCAAATGTCCAACGGCGCCATCCGTCATGGCTCAACTCCCCAACTGCCCAATGGCGGCAACCTTCCAGCCCTGACCAAGTCCGCCCCCGAGATCGACCTGGACTCCTTTGACCTCGGCGACTTCGTGGTAGCCACCAACAAAAGCACCAAAACGGTGCGAACTACCGCCAAGACCAAGGAGCAGGTTGAGGTAGAAAAATTCATGAAGGAAAGCTCAGAATTGTTTGAGCTGGGCATCAAATACGAAACAGAGGTGGTGCAGCGCGGGCACCAGGCGCTCTATGAGCTCTTGGCATCGATCTATAACCTGGCCCTGCGCATCGAGGAAAACGAACAGGCCGCCAAGATCGTGGCGGCCATACGCAAAGACCTCAAAGACAACCACGACATCAAACTCCAAACCAATGTGACGCCCATGGCTGCAGTGGTTCGCTTTGTGGTGCGTCAGGACAAGGTGGCGTCTAGCCGCTATGCCAAGGTCTTGGAGATTGCCCGTCAGGAGAACCTTCCGGCGCATGAGTTACCGGCCTACATCAGTCGTAGGGGTGGCGTCACGCAAATCCAGGACACCGAGGCCAACCAGTTGGCCAAAAAAGGTGGTGAGAAAAACAGCAAAGAACGCATGGAACTCATGCGCGAGTACTTCACCTTGCTGGGCCAAGCGTCCAAGCAGTCTTTCACCTATGAGGGATCGGTGGTAGCCCACGAGATCGAAAAGACCGATGACGCCAAGGTCTCAGAGTTCTGCGTATTTGTGGCACACCACGTGGGCGATGCCGAGTACAAGATGATCAACGCCAACGACCTGGGCCGCAGCTATGAGGACAACTTGCTGCGCTTTATTGGCAAAGATCTGCCCAATGACCCCTATGTGCTGGAGCGGGGCCTGCGCAACTTTAAGCGCAAGTTATCCATGGATGAGAGTCAGCCCGAGGGCTTTCGCCAGGAGATGGTGCGCCAACTAGCCAAGCCCATGAAGTACAAGGAGACGGCGGTCATTGAGATGGATATGCCAGAAGTCGAGGCGGAATGATCATGCATAACACCTTGCTTGGTCCCTATGGCAAAGCCACAGTGGTGCTTTTTACGTCACAGTTTGAGACGCAGCTTCCCAAGTTGGGTGAGCTCAAAAAGCGACTGGGTGTTACCGACGGCAAGTTCTACTTAAGCAACGGCAACTTCATGCATTCAATTGCATCTCTGGATGAGGCAATCGCGACCAAGCGTAACGTTCCCAACCCAATGGGTTTAAACCTCCACGCTGTGAGCTGCACTCATATCTTTTTAACCGTGGCTGATGTGCGCCCTGACCTGTTCGCATTAGTCAAGTATTCGGCAGAGCTCCTGGAAGGATTTAATCTTACCGATCTTGCGTTTAAGCAGTTGAGCGATCTTCTTCATCGGAGGCGGGAAATTGCCTGGATGCGCAATGAATGCAGTGACTGGGCTAAAACCCTTACTGAGCAGATTGCCAAAGCAAAGGAGATGGGATTAACCGATCGGAGTATTTTGGACGTAGACGTCAATGCGGTATCTACTATGACGCAGCCATACGCGCTTGAAGCAATTGCACAAGCCAACGCTGAAATTATTAGTTGGTACGACCGCTACCGATGGCGAACAGCGAAAACTGTTGCCAACAACTTAGCGGACGTGGCTGGCAGCGACCTTAGTCCTGAAATTGTTGATGAGCAGATGGCCTAAAGAGGGTTGCGGACTTAGGGTCTGTCCGGCCCTGGTCCGTAACTTTTACACCTAGCTGGAGAAATTTATGAAACGAGCACAACTGTTCAAACGACTATTGGCTATCACTGAGGATGAAATTGCATCACTCATCAAACACGATGACGATATCAGCAGGTCATTGTTAAGGCTGGATCTTGCCGCAAGGACAAGGCACATCATTGATGCTATTCAACTCGAGGACATGTGGCAGCAGCTGGATGAAAAAAGCGAGACTTTTAACCTTCATTTGGCTATGAGACTCTCGCCCACGACGCTGAGCGCATGCCTAAACACGGATGTGGAAATGAACTGTTTGGAATGGCGTTTAGTTTTGCCCAAGTACGCAGATATTGCAGCTGAATCAAAGCCGATATGCGCAGGTGACTATTTGGCGATGATGAAAGACATTGAAATTGTCAACATCGAAAAATACGATATCCAAAAGACCTGCACCTATTTAGATCAGGTCTATGACTTCACATTTCATAAGCAAGAAGGGCGCACACCTTTTTCGCGCACTACGGGATAAAAGTAATTTTCTTTAATCGATAGCGAATTTATTTTTTCAATAATTTATCAAGGAATCGATAGCATGCCTAAAGCTTCATCTCCCATTGCCGCCTTCACAATTTGCGGATTAGAAGTTGCGCTAAGCACTAAGACCATTGACTACATGATTGAGTATCAAGCCCTCAAGTCAGCAGGACCGGCCTGGCTTGCGCGCAATGATCCCAAATGCAATATTGAGCAATCCATTATTGACTCCGTTAGCTCATCTCTGCGAGATGATGTCAGTGCATGGAGCGAAAACTTCCCCGATGATTTGCAAGAAAAAGTGGAAAACGAATTCTTTGATCTGGACACTGACGATTGGTGGGATCAAGTGCATTCCATGGCACTGGCTGTGCGCGCATTGAATGACCAATAAATTCGGAGAAACTTAATGACGCGGTATTTGATATTCATAAAAAATCAGGTAAAAAACCAGACTAACAAGCCGGGCAGCCTGGAGCAGATGGCCTGTGATATTGCCAACTGCATTGGTATGCAGCGCAGGGCCAAAGACTATTACATGGCATTTCGGGCCGATAGCTCCGAAGCGACCATGGCAATGTTAAAAGAACCGGCCAAATACTCCGTAGAGCTTGACGATGCACGCGTTGCAATTTGGTCGCAAGAGATGCAGGCCATGTCTATTCGTGCCGACAGCGTTGATGAACAAGTTGAACTTGCCTACTCGGCTATCGTCAATACGATGACCGAATTTAACGATGCCATTGCGACCAGTACGCATTGCCAAGATATGCCCAAGCTTTTGATCAAGCCAGTCGTACGCGCATTCGACCACTTTGAAATTTGTGCATCATTTTATGTATCCGATAAAGTGGCCGAGCTATTCGACTACCGAGCATTTGATTGCGATTTCGATTGACTGCGCCTTGAGAAACGCAATCTAGCGCCTAGCCTGAATTAGCTGCTGAGCGCAATCAAAGTCAGTTGCTTTTCCAGTTCAACGTAGGCCGTTCGCGCAGCCATGTCATTTTTGCCAGCGTTGAGCTCTAATTTGAAAGTCTCGCCCGCGCTGGTTATCCGAACTTTGACAGTACCGGCGGCGCTTTTGAATTGATAGGAAATATCGGCCCTGGGCAGATGCTCGCGATCTTTAACAATTAAAGAGCACTTGTATTTGCCCACTTCGCGCAGCTTGGGATTCATTTCCCATGCGCTGGCAACCTGGCGGCGATAGTCCGCGATGGCGGCCTTGACCACGGTCATGGTTCCCTCGGGGCCCACTTTCTTGATGATGGGCAATTCGCTGCTGAGGTCTTCCTTCTTTAACAGGCGGGCCTTGACGCGCTCGTAGTAGCTGATGGCTAGTTTGGCAGCCTTCATCCTGGCAATGCTGCCTTCGGCGTAGTTCTCAAAGTACTGGGTGAGGAGGGCGCTCATGGGGCTGTCCTAGTGTCTGGTGGGCCCAGGCCCCGCCGGGTTGGCCGCCGATAGAGCAGCCCTGTCCTGTGTCACGGTACAGATAATGAAATTGATCTCGTCCTCTAGGATCTCAGTCAGGGAATCAATAGTTTTGGCAAAGGCATCACGCTCGCTTTGCTGTTCCTTAGGGTTGACTGGGATTTGCCTCATCCCCTGGTACATGGAAATAAGTTCATCAATGACATCACAGGCCTTGG